>Ga0157364_1000451_pt1 | contig 27753 bp, 16 predicted proteins | sample AttsexASBM2_FD_111476 | JGI IMG/M metagenome (GOLD analysis project Ga0157364, IMG submission 111476) | Fungus gardens microbial communities from leaf cutter ant in Ribeirão Preto, State of São Paulo, Brazil - Atta sexdens ASBM2 | ecosystem: Host-associated > Fungi > Mycelium > Unclassified ... | reverse complement strand
TAAATATTGTTATATATAATAAAAAATTGTTTTTTATAATATTTTTAAATATTTTTTTTGTGAGCTATAATAATATAAATTTTTCTATAAATATATATATATATATATATATATATATATATATATATTTTACTTTAATAAATTTTTTATACCAAATATTATAATTACTGGAAGTAGTTCTATATTATGTCATATATTATTACAGTAATAACACTACTGGCTCAGCATTGACACTATTGCATATCAGTAGTATAGTAATACTACTGCAGTAGCAGTGACACTAGTAGTATTTTTATACTTCCAAATGATGTTGGAAACTTGATGACCATGATAGACTAACATTTAAATTTCATTAATTTAAAAATCGAGATTGTTTCGATTCAAGCTAGAATTAGCTAGACTTTGATAAAGTCGATGATAATATTTTTTCTTGATTGTGTGCTCATTTATGGTAAGAGATTATTCCCTGAAATTCCTCAATACAAAAATGACGTAATAAGATTATATTAAATAAACTACAAAGTACAAACAAAAGTAATGTTATTCAGTAGGAGTAGAACATTAAAATAAGATACAAAGAATTACTAGAAGAAAAGATGTAGACTTTGTTGACAATTGTAAAAAAATGTTTCGGTTCGTATAAAAAATTCATATAAAAAAATTCCACAATTTTCTAAAAAGTTATAAAATTATCTATAAATTCTGAAAAATTTTGAGAAAGCTTTTATGATTAGAGTAATATTGCAATTGTCGAAAAAAATGTCGATTCGACCTTTGAAAATATTCAAAATATAGGATCTTTCAATAATGACGCTCGATTTTTAAATGTAAATAAAATAAGTTGTGTGTGTGAGATATCCACTCAACTTTTTTTTATTTGAAAGAATATTTTATGGCATTAAGTATGGAATGTAACGTCGCTCAAATGTTCGCCGCGGCTTCGCTTGGTGACACGTATTCGGGTCCAATTTTCAATGCCCAACTTTCTCGCATAAATCTGGCTAAATTTGCTGGATGGCGTTTGTTATGTTGACTTTGAGAGTATCAATTGTTTGTGGTTTATTCGTATAGACCTGCGATTTAAGATAGTCCCAAAAGAAGAAGTCTAAAGGCGTTAAATCGCATCTCGGTGGCAGTTCACGTCGCCGCCGCGCGAGATAATCATGCCCTCAAATCGCTCGTGCAGAATGTCCATCGTGGCATGTGTATGGCACGTAGCGCCATCCTGTTGGAACCACATGTTATCGGTATCCATATCATCCATTTTATACCACAAGAAGTTGCTTATCATCGATCTGTAGCGCTCGCCGTTGACGGTTATGGGCAACGCTCGCTTCGTTTTGGAAGAAGTACGGATCGATGATTCCGCCAGACCAAAATCCGTACCAAACAGTGACTTTCTCGGGATGCATTTGGAGCTGGTGTATCTCGCGAGGATTGGTATCGTCTCAAATTCGACAATTTTGCTTGTTCATATATCCATTCATCCAAAAATGGGTCTCGCTAAAGATGATTTGTTTGGCGAAATTTGGGTTAACTTCCAACTGCTCCAGAACCCAATCAGTGAACACACGGCGTTGTCTATGGTCATTTACCTTAAGTTCCTGGGTCAGTTGAATTTTATTTTTAGGGATGCAGACCCAAGTCCGACGCAAAATTCGCCAAGTTGAAATCGCAAAAAGACCAGTTCTTGTGAACGACGAGAAATTGATCGCCTCGGGTTTTCTCGTATACTCTCACGCACAGCGATGTTTTCAGCAATCGTTTCGGCGAGGTATTGGTGTTGGCTGATTTATCGAACCGGTTGACTCGAATTTGGCCACTAAATGGCGTCGAATAGTCGACTCGGCAGGACGGTTGTGGCGTAATGCGCGGAACGGATTTCTCGAACGGAGGGTTGATTTTGATAATAAAATTTTATGATTTGCACACGTTGCTCAACACTATAACTTTCCATGATGATTTGCCATACACTACTAAACAATTCACAACAAATTTGATATCACTTTAACAACATGGCTACTATAATCTAACAAATTTCGAGCGTCCCTATTGAAAGATTACTATTGGTAGATTGAAAGACCCTATATAAGATTACGTATCACAAATTTATACCAAAAATATTAAAAATGTAATTATTAAAAAATGTAAATATTAAAAATATTAAAAATGTATCAAACTCTCATTGCACTCTCTACATACGTTTTTTATCACTCAAAAATGTTGAAATTTTGATGCAAATTTCGAATCGACAACTTTTTCATCGTAATAACGTCAAAATGACGTTTTTTCGAGGAACTATTTCTGACTGGGATTTCTGATTTATTTATGTTTATAATTTGGGAATCGTTTGGGGACATTTGGGAAAAGCGTTTAAATATTTGGGAAATAATATTTTTCTTGTAATTAACAAATTTTATCATGCGTCAAATTAGCAGACAGCGATTTTATTGAATGTGTTTTATGAATGGAATCGATTTGAAATCATTTGGGGAAGATGTCTTCATTATTATTTTCATTTGGGAAAAGTCACTATTTGGTAATTCAATAGATTTACACATTAAGAAAACAAACAAAGCCCGAGTGTAGTATGGATATAGTACAATAAATATAGTAAACTTAAAATCGTCAAAAATTAACCAATTAAGACCTATTATGCATAGTAAGAAATTATATATGTAATAAGATAATATTATATATGTAATAAGAAATCAATTTAATCATAAACTTATCCCAAATAATTTCTCGAACTCCCCAAATAATTTTTCGATTCCATTCATAAAACACATTAAATAAAATCGCTGTCTACTATCTTGACGCATGATAAAATTGGTTAATCACAAGAAAAATACTATTTCCCAAATGTTTAAATGCTTTTCACAAATTTCCCCAAACGATTCAAATTATAAACATAAATAAATCAGAAATATTCAATTTGTCAATGATATATCATCCTTCTTGTTTACCGAACATTATGAAAAGGTGCATTCGGCAATGTAAATCTGAAATGTAAGCAAGGGATCAATTCTATATCTTGAAATGAAGTGAAAATTACAAAAATGAACAAATTTTCTAAGTATTGACCAATGAAATTATCAATATTCTAGTAATTATCAAATTCATTCATTTTTGTAATTTTCACCTCGTTTCAATATACAGAATCGATCCTCTGATGTCGAGCTTGATTATGTGATCTTCGAGCAATCCGAGCCAAGAATTAATTTCGAACGTTACAAAGTTGTAAATTATCCTTTGAGGTTAGATTATAAAATGAAATTGTTTATTTTTATGAATAAATAAAAAATATCCTATTAATTGAAAATTTCTTTCGTTTGACTAGAAACTGATAATAATCTTATATACTAAAGATAGATCGTTACACATGCATGTAGCAGACTCATACGCAAGGTATTTTCTTAAAAAAAAAATACTAAATTGCAAAATAAATTTCAGCAATTTATAAGTTATGTCACTTAATTTATATTTGTTAGTTCTTTAATTTATTAATACAGTTTAATTTTATTTCATTCTATATGTGCAACATAAGCTTTGATCTAAAAATTAATTAGCAAATTCTTTATTTTCAAATACGTAACTTCAAATTCATAAAGAGAAAAAGAATTAAAAACTTACTTTCCTCGTTAAATATTGTATGTATTCTTGATGAAAATGTAAAGCGTCAAAGCGTCAAAAAAGTGTGGACAAAGAATTTTAATGCTTCTTAAACACTTCATTGACTTTCCATTGACTCTTAGTGGTTTTGAATACACGCTCCACGAACTTTTCCCAAACGCTCCGTAACCCTGACGAAAATGAGAAGTTTCATAAACATAAAACGTTTAACGTTTACATGAATGTTTGCAGAAGTTTATTGAGAATTTAGAAACGGCCAGAATATTCATAAAACGGAAATTGCAACGCTGCAGCGTTTGGAAAGCATTCTCTGAAAATAAGAAGTTTCATAAATGTTTGTTTAATGTTTACATGAACGTTCAATTCAAGTGTTAAGTATTAAATATATTAAGTCTGCTAAATTCAGACATTTTATCAAAAAAAAAAGGTACAAAATTTTTCACTGAAAAGTCTCATCGTACTGCACCTTTTTTCCTATTCGATGTGATTTTTTTAAATGTGAAAAATTGAATTTTTCTGTGTCCCTTTAGTGGCGATGTTGCGCACTGTTTGAAAATTAAATATGTAGAAGAATGTTTGCTAAATGCGCGCGCGCGCGGAGAAAAAACATTTGTGTTATGGAGTTGAAGAAACCATTTTTTGTTTTTAAGCAGTTTGCGTAAACGCCTTACAAAACGTTTACTAAGACTCAATAATTCGTCACATTGAAACAGCGTTTGTTAAACAGAAGAAAAATACTTGTCTCACGGTATTGAGAAAAGCAAAAGTGTAACATTGTAAGATTTTTCAGTTGTGTTCTAATGAAATAATCTTTTGAGCCCTTAGGGCTCCAAGAAGAAAACGTAGCACTTTTTTTAGATATTTACCAAATAAATGAAATATATTTTAAAATATCATTTGCAATATGAAAGACCTCGACTTACATTTCATTCATATTCGTTTAAGAACTCGGTGATGCTCCGTTTACATTCTCTAGACTGCCTAATCACACTCTATTTATATTCAACGAATTCTGTTCATGTTTACCGAAGAACTTATCTATATTTTTATTTATATTTCTTTAACATTTAGTTGATACTTCTTTTACATTCTATGTTCTAATTTTCGCTTCTTACAGGTTTCATTTACATTTCTGTTATTTCCTCCTTAGACTTCCTTTATACTTCAATTAATTAACGCTTTATTGACGTTCGCTTTACGTTTTATTTTTATCAGGGATAATGTATTCAGGGATAATGTATTCAGGGATAATGTACTCAATTTCTATTGATAGCATTTGTTTGAGTGTTTATAGACTCAGACATTATAATAGTTCAAATACACTATTTGTAAAATAGAAATATTAAAAGAGAGATGAATGTTATGTGTTAACGAATCAGTTGGATACATTATCATAAATATACAGGTTATGAATTTAATTTAGATGCGAAAATTTGTATTAGCTCTGCGAGATTGATCTTTGAATCCGGAGTGGATCGAGCATCTCGATTGGTTCTAGAAATGTTAATACCAAACGCAGATAAGATGACATGTAGCAGAAAGATGCCGAATGATTTTTAAGATAAAAGAGCAAATGGACACCTCCTATTTGCAATGCCGAACGCATCCAAACAAGGATGATCCCAGCAAATGAGAATGGATCAAAATAGATTGAAATTTTGTTCTATCCGAATGCGTATTTTAAATAGCGAATACTTTTTTTTGGATTTAATTGGATTCAATTGGATTCAATTAGATTCAATTGAAAAACTGCATTCCTTCATTCAAAATTTTGAATTGAACAATATTCATGATATACAGAAAAATCTAATATTATTTTTAGGTAGGTAATTTGAAAGGTAGAGATATGCTCCATGCAATTTTTATAAATGAATAAAAATGCATTTAAGATTGAAAAGCATTCATTTTAACATTCGTGAATCAATATTTCTAAAAATCTGAATCCATTTCAATTAATTTCAGTCCATTCTCGTTTGCTAGGCAGAGGTGTGTACTATATACCCAGTCAGAAATGATAATGGAATCGACATGATAGTCGATTCGACATCGAAAGCATCAAATTGACGTCGATTCAATGTCGATTTCATTATCATTTCTGACTGGGTAATGTGCATAAAAAAAATCATAAATAATTAAATATCTCGTAAACTGTTTTAACATGATTTATACTATTCTGGATTAATGAGAGGGGTATACTATTCTTCAATTTATTAAAACTTATATGTTATTTAGAATGCCTCCCGTCTCTTACTAATGCCTAATGGTTCCGGGATACTAACGCGACATTCGTCGCGCGCGACACGCGATATCCAATGAGTGTACAGCTTTACCGATGTTTTCATTCTAAAGGTATATTTTCATCGGTTATATCGTGTGTCGAACGCGACGAACATCGCGCTGAAACGCGACGTGTCGAAGCCACAAGGTTGCCGAGTGGCCGAGATTGCCGAGAAAGTATTTTCGGTCGCTTGAAATAAGTGATTAGTGTGAGAAGCAGCTCGCTGTCTTGAACTGTGTTCCGTTTCACACATGATGCATTATTTATCCTTGTTTAATATTCGATGAATAACAAGAATAAATAATGTAGCATGCGCATCATGTGTGAAACGGAATACAGCCTTGCTCATTCTCGGCGCGCCACAGGCGAGCACATGGACATAGGCTCGTGCTTAAGTGTGTGGCTACCGGTTTTTCGCCAGATCGCCGATGCTGTGTCGCCACCATCAAGAATAGAATTCTTGGCTGAGTAGTCAAGAGCTTTAGGCCGGTATTCATAATCGAATCTTATATTCCGACAAGACCGACTTAAGTATGATCTTAAGAAGTCACGAACCAATCAGAGGGCTGCATTAGCGTCCTAAGACATTACTTAAGAGGATCTTGAAATAAGAATCGACTACCGGTCTTAATAATGAAATAAAAGGCTACATTTTCATGTTAATGCTCGACATTCGAATCGAGTGTCAGCATGAAAATCTGAGTCTTATAAGATCTAATTTCTTCAAATCTATCTTTAAACTTACGGTGAATTCAAATCGCTCGCACTACACTGGATCAGTGCATATTAAAAGCTGCTTTATATAAACTATTTCAATGCAGTGATACAATATATCAATCAATTTTGATAATAAAATGATACACATATTTTATTATTAGTAGATAGTTAGTCGTTTAAAATATTTATATACTTTTATAGCGTTTTCCATTGGGAAAACTAGTGCTCACTGAGTGCAATTGTGTTGTTCCATTGTGAAAACTAAGGAGCTCCGCACAATAAAAGGAACAGGGAATAGAGAACAGAGAATAAGAATTTCAATCAATCAAAAATCATGTATTGTGGAATACACAGTTTCTGATAGGTTAAAATTCTTATTCTCTGTTCTCTATTCCCTCCCTAACAGCAGAAACGATATGTCGACTGTAAGTTGACTGTAAGTCGACTTTGTACAGACGTCCTTCTAAAATTGACTTTAGGACGTCTAGTGCGATTTACGCTCACAAAGCTTAAATGTGAAATCATTTTCATTCTTGTTGTTTAACTATAGTTAAACAAGGATGAATGCTGTTCATGATCGTGTGGACCACAGCTTAGAGTGGTTGACTTAAAGTCGACTTACAGTTGTCTTTAAATTGAAGTGAAACATTATATGACTTATACTCGTATTCATAATCAGATCTTATGTTTAAGGCTTCCTTAAATTTATCTTTAGATACTCTACGAATTATTTCATTGGCTGCTAAGCATCTAAAGATAAATTTAAGGAAGCCTTAAGTACAAGGTCTGATTATGAATACGGGCATAGAGACGTCTCCAAGTCGTCTAAGGTCGATTTACGAACATTTATTTTTCAGACGTCTAGAAGCTATAGTCGACTTAAGGTTTGTTCGCGTCGCATGCTCCTGCTATAGTTCCTACTCATTCTAATGAGCGCATTGAAGTGAGTAACATATTGGAGCATGCGACGCGAACAAATCTTTAGAGTCGACTTTGTGCTGTTAAGGCTGTTTTTTTTATTGTGCGGAATCCCTAACAACATTGAGAACTAGTTGTTCTATCTTTTTTTTAAATTTTATCTGTTGAATAAGTAGCAAGATTACCCAATCACATGTGCAGTTACCAGATTTATCTCACAGTAAAATTTACTAAAAGATGGAACAACCAATCCTAAGGATCGATTGTGTATCTTGAGGTTTAAAAATTACAAAAGTGAATAAATTCACTAGAATATTCATAATTTAATTGGCCAATACCTAGTAATCATTGCTCACTTTTTAATTTTCACCTCATTTCAAACTCAGTTCGGAATTTCGGAATACACTCCACTTACCTCGTCGATGAAAAAATTTTCATAAATTTCATAAAAATTTTCTCTTTTCATGGTTCTCTCTAGAGAAAAAGTTACATGAATATTGAGATTTCTCTCTGATTTGAGCGGTTCGTAAAAATGTGCATTTTCACAAGCTTTACGATTCATTTGAATAATCAGCTACGATCATCAGTAAAAGAGAAATAATAAAAGAAGACGGCGATTGAGAATTAAAACATGCTTTCTCTCATAGCAAGTGATTAGAATCAATGTAAACAGCAAGATGATTGGTTTAGAAAGCATAAAGCAGTCTTGAACTGTGGAATTCGAGCCGGCATTTCGTCTCGCTTTGAACTTCTCAATTTTATCTCGAACCGCCTTATGTATAAAACATCACTTAGCCCTTTTTTTTGTTACAGTCGCGGATCTAAATCTCTAGTTGTGTTACATTTTTCGTTTGTTGTCACAGTGAATGCGAGGGACACCATGAGCGATTTGGATCGCTCGATCGTCCTTCTTTCGTGCTCATTTGTCCGGAATAAATGTCTGATACGTACATGCACTTCCATATGTAAATAAGTGTGAATAAGTAGCGCGGCCGTACACTGGGATCAAGACAGACGAAGACAACCAGACTTTACCCAATCTAGTAACGCACGATCTCGTAAAATATTGTCGTAGTGATGAAAATATCAAAGTCCACTGTTATTCTCCTGGTTCTGATGCTGATATTCTCCATCTTGATGGCGAATATAGCTGATTTGATCAGCATCAATCCTCATTTTCCAGATGAAACCTTGGGAGACAATAACGGAAAGATACAGTGGACCGAACCAAAGTATTATAACATAGCAAATTCATATAATCACTTAATATGGTTCCTACAGGTTTGTCAATGTTATTATTTAGAATAGTTGATAATATTCTGCAAATTGCAGTTATATTCTATGGAGATATATCATGATAGATTTTTTATCTCTCTTTTTATCTCTTTAGATAACCGATATACATATAAGTATCTTTAGGGATCCATCTAGGCTATCAGAGTTCAAGGAATTCTGTAATGTGACAGTAAATTCTATTCAGCCTAGAGTTGTTCTTGCTTCTGGTAACTTATATTTTACAGATACAAGATATAATATTTCATACTTGTACTAATAAAAGAAGTTGATTTAATAAAATATTTCATGCTTATATTTTAATAGGAGATTTGACTGATGCTGTAGCTAAAGATGGATTTGGTTCTAAACAAGAACACCGAGAATGGCAACATTATAAATACATAATAGATCAGACTAATGTCAGCAAGAAAGTTTTATGGTTAGATGTCAGAGGAAATCATGGTAAGAACAGTATATATTCTAATTGCACATCTGCAAATTCATGTATAGCAATACTCACAAAGAAAATTATATGTTCTAAATGTGTTAATATATTTTCAGACAATTTTGACATCATCAATTTTGATTCCAAAAATAACTATTATTTATACTATTCTATTCAAGGGAAGAAACATCCCAGATCTTACATGTACAATATTGATACTGGTCTTGAAACATACTCCTTTATTGCAATTGACGCTTGCTTGAAACCAGGTCCTAAGAGACCATTTAATTTCATTGGTATTTTAGATCAGGATGAGATTAATAGGATACAACAGTTAATTAATCGATCAAAAGAAAGCAATGCTGCTCATGCAGTTGTGTTTGGGCATTATCCTACATCCAGCATAATATCACAAGCTGACACAAATATCAGAAATATTTTAGGTAATATGCTTATATTTTATTATGTTATAGAAATATATTATATCTCTTTTTTATGAAACTATTAATTTGTGTTATAATTTTGTGAATTTGTTGTATATTAAAGGTAGCCACAAAGAAAGTATGGTGTATCTGTGTGGCCACTTCCATACACTTGGCAATATGGTACCCAACATGTACTCTTTACAAAAGATGGGTTTCCTTGAGCTAGAATTAGCAGATTGGAAAGACAATAGAATGTAAGATGAATATACTTTGATGTATTTAGAAATGACAGTTGTTCATATGTATTTGCATTCATTGATTTTTGTATTCTATTGGGTCGTCCGGAAAGTTCGTGCCGACTAAAATTTAGACAAATAAGTTTCCGTCGACTAAAATTTAGACAAATAAGTTTCCGCCGTTTTTTCAATCAAAAATTAAGCATTTATTGTGAAAGAACGGTACATAATGTTTTATTCAAAGTAATGGCCATCGCCACTTTTTCCCATCTTTCTGGTAGCATGTGGATACCGCGTCGGAAGAACGCTTCATCTTTTGAGGCTATCCAATCATCGATACAATTTTTGGTATCTTCATATGATGTGAAGTGCTGCTTAGACAGGCCATGCGTCATCGATCGGAACAAGTGGTAGTCAGAAGGAGCAATGTCTGGAGAATACGGGTGGGGTAGAACTTTCCATTTGAGTGTTTCTAAGTAGATTTTGACCGGCGCCGCAACATGTGATCGAGCAGGAGAATAATTTTGTCATGCCTGGAGTAGTGGGCGCATTTCCTTGAGTGCTCGGCTCAATCTCATCAATTGTGTTCGGTAGAGAGCCCCAGTAATGATCTCGTTCGGTTTGAGCAACTCATAATACACGACACCAAACTGATCCCACCAAATACACAACATGAGTTTTTTTCCATGAATATTCGGCTTGGCTGTCGATGTTGAAGCGATGTTGGCCAGATAGTTCTCATGATTTCCTCTTCTTTGGGTTATCGTAGTGGATCCATTTTTCATCACCAGTGACTATACGATGCAAAAAACTCTTTCGTTTATGCCTGGCAAGCAGCATTTCACATATGAAAAATCGACGTTCAATATAATGAATTACACTAGTATTTAAACATCAGTTGTTCAAAGAATGTTTTCGTGCACAGATGCTGAAGGTAGATATTCTCGAATATGGCATAGAAAAATGTAATTTTTAGTTATTGTAGCAATTAATAATATACAAACAAAATTGTACTTCTAAAATTCACTTGAAACTAATAATGAAACATTATTTCGTTATTTGTCATATAAATATTCTGTTGCTATATTAGTATATATGTTCTTTATTATTTTTTTAAATATAACTACACGCACGCACGCAGGCATTTTAATCGCCCCAGGCGAATATCTCTGAGACTAAGAGAGAGATACAAGAAAAAGTTTTATATGAAAGTAGTAAGTTTTCTTAAAAAAAAGAAGGTGGAAGAAACGGATAACCATTACCAAGGTCAGATCAAAGTCAACATGAATTTTTTAAATGGAATCCCCATTTTTTATTATATATTCTTGTTGCATATCTCAGAGCTTTCGAAAATACTATAATAAAATATTTTTCGTTAAGTTTCGAGTTATAGGATTCGAAAGTTACAGTACTGCCGGCATTACCCAAGGTGTCCAACCGGCTAAAAACCTCATGAATTGTTTAGAATCATGACCTGGATAACATTTGTCAAGATCAAGGCCATTGATGATTATCTCTTATTTTCATTTTTATGTAAAAATGAATTTTCAGTAGAAAACTGAAAGTAAGAAAAACAATCTCCAATGACCTTGATCTTAACAAATATTATCTAGGACATAATTCTGAATAATATTCAAGAAATTTTAGTGGTCGGATACCTTGCGTAATGCTAATGACGATACTATAACTTTCAAGCATTATCACTTGAAAAGTATTTCATGAAAAAATTTACTATAGTGATAGATAGTTATAGTGATAGATATAGAAATATTTTATTATAGTGTTTTGGAAAGCTCTCGAGATGTACTACAAGAATATACAATAAAAAGTAGGGGTATCATTTAAAAAATTCATGTTTGACCTTGATTTAATCTTGATAATGCCTCCTATTCAAAATCCGTTATTTCCACCTTCTTTCCCTTCAAGAAAACCTACAATTTTCATATAAAACTTTTTCTTGTGTCTCTCTTAGTTTCTGAGCCTGGGCGATTAAAATGCCCCATCATGTATATAATATTTTGTCAAAATATTTATTTCAATCAATGTTTCTAATTTAGTTTACAATATTAGATTTGACACACGCCTTTTACTAGGTATCGCCTCGCCGCAATAGATCATGGCCAATTCTCATTTATTGATATAAAACACAATGATTGGCCTGTAATATTAATCACCAATCCAAAAAATGTGCTATTTATGATGCCACAAAAAGAAAATTTGGAATCTATTATCAAATCCACGCATGTCAGGTAAGCCCTTTTTTATCGATGCTCTCGTAAGAGTTTTCTTATTTATGAAATTATTTGAAAATTATAAAATTCAACTTATAAGCTTGTTTTAGAATACTAGCATTTTCTACGGTTCCGTTAAAAATTGTCGAAATTCAATTAGATAATGATGTTTGGCAAAAATGTGATCATGTAAATGGACCTCTCTATGTATTGCCATGGAACTCGACGAGATATAAGGAGGGTATTCATCAGATAACAGTTAGTAAATATTTTTTAAATTACTTATGAAAAATTAATATACTAGCACTAACTCAAAACATATATATATATATATATATACACACACACACACATATATATATATATATATATATATACACACACACACATTGTTTCTGCAAATAAAATTATTTTCTATTTTAGGTATGTGTAGTTGATAATGAAAACAGAAGGAAAATTGTATCATATTCTTTTTCCCTTGATGGATCATGGTTATCTGTTTCTATTCTTCCAAAGTTAGTACTGATGGCTAACATAGTTTATATTGTAAGTTAAAACAAATCACAATTCTAAATATTTACATAATGATACATGTAATAATTTAATCTTATTTTTCATAGTTTCAGTTCCTATTCCTCGTTACATTGATATTAGCAATTATTCCGCTGTGCTTCCTTCGATTCGTTCACATGTATTACAAGAGTAAGTATGAGCGTAAAATTTATGTGTACCTATTTCATATTTTATTATAAAGTGTACACTATTAATAAAATAATAATATTATGGTTCAATAAAAATAAATAAATATTACTCAACAATAAGGATTATGAGCCAAATTTTAATATATTTAAAATTATTCAAACATTTCGACTTTTTTGTTATCTTCAGTGTTTACAATGTTTGGAAAATTAAATGCAATAAATTAATTTTTCTGTAACAATTGGATACATATAATTATAGTTATGTAACATAATCATGATCGTAGATTCTTCATATATTAATGCCGTAACAATATAATTTCTTTTCTCGTGTAATTTAGTTAGTTAACATTCATCTATACGAGTGTGTCTAGCAATTTATGGTTCATATTAATAATCGATTGAAAATATTGAATTAATCAATAAGAGTTATAAACACATATTCTGTCAATTATAAGAATAAATACAATAAATTATAAATTATAAAAGCAATAGTGAATAAATGATCGTTACAATCACTATTCACATATATAATCATATATAAAAATTAAATAAAACAGATCTTTATAAATATATAATAAATTAAAAATTGTGTATATGTATATACTTCAAACGGGAAGACGTAGCAATGATATTAGTCTTATAATTAAAGACAGTAAGGGATCGATTATGTAACTCTTAACGACAGTCGTTCATGTCATTGCGCAGCTCTTTTACTCTACATAATATTTGCGCAATGACATCAATGACTGTCGTTAAGAGTTACAGAATCGACTTTTGAGTCAATTAATTTTTGAAGCAAATTGCGATCTGAGTAAAAAAATTAAAACATGTTTAGTCAGAAACCAGCGACGTTCTGATACTGTGTAATAATCCAGAATTATTCCTCACGAAAGCGAATAAGGGAAATGTCACAATCGTTCTAGACAGGGTCGATTATATTTCAAAAATAGAAATACTTTTTTCAGATACATACAAAATAATAGATAAAAATCCTAAATAAATAAGTTGACTTCTGGATTATAGTTTTTAGTAGTTTGTTATATTGTCTATTCTTACACATCATCGTCAATAGCATATCAGAAGCTCCTAGTTATATAAAAAAATGACTTCCATTTGGTCGAGAAATTAAAAGCCCATTTTGATTCTAACTATGTTTTGATTTATCATTAGGTGTTGTGTCTTTGTTGATGAACATAGAATTAGCATTAAACAATGTTAAAAAGAGATTATATATCGATATAGGATATATCAAAAAAGAGAAGCATTCCGTTAGAAGAATTTTTAACTTTCATCCATTCTTAACGACATTTTTTTCATTCAACAACAAAATTTATAAGCAAGCTTTTGGTGCTCCAATGGGTTCACCATTGTTACCAATTATTGCTGATTATACAGGATCTTGAAGAAATAGCGATCCAAAAATTACTGTAGTATTATTATTCTACTTCCGATATGATGACATCGTTTTAGCATCTTCATTAGGAAGTACTAATGAAATATTAGAAATATTTAACTCTTTACACATCAGACTATAGTTCACTATGGAGATCGGTATTGATGATAAATTAAGTTTTTTAGCCATTATGATTATTGACAATCATAAGATTATTTTTAATAGATATCAGAAGATTATTTGTTCAGGCAGATTCCTTAATTTTCTTTCACACTACCTTTCAAGTCATAAAAAAGACGTGGTTTTGTGAATAGAATAATCAGATTGTCTCATCCTAGGTTTCAGGATGAGACAAAGAACTTGATTGGTGCTATTCATATCTTTTAAATAACGACTATTCTCTTTCCTTCATTTTTTCAATAGAAAAAAGATTAAAATACCACATACACAATAATAATATAAAATGTTCATATCAATTAAAAAAAATTTTTTCACAATTCAATATGTAAAATCTATTTCTGAAAGTTTTTTGTCTATAACCAATAAATATAATTGTAACCTAGCATATTCCATCTCTAATATTCTAATATTCTAAAAAGCTTTATAACTAGAGGAAAAGATCAATTAGATTTTTTTTGGCTAATCATAATATTATCTATAAAATTTTTTGTGAAGACTGTGAAGCGAATTACATAGAACAAATAAAAAAAAAAAAAAACTAAAAAGAGAAAACTTAAATGAACACATTTCGGACATTAAGAAAAAAATTGATTCTCCGTCAATGATTACTGATGTATAAATTACAATCACAATTTCAATTTCAATTGAAAACGTAAAGATTTTAGACAAAGCTATCTTACAATAAAAGATTAATCTCCGAAATGGTTCATATAAAAGTAAAAAATTAGGATTGAACAAACAAAATGATACTGAATCCTTATCTACAGATCTTGCAGTCTCTTTCCCTTTCATAATGTTTCTTCTTATTTCCTTCGTTTCTATCCCTATCTCTTTTTCCCTTCCAATCTCATCCCTACTTCCAACAGTTACAAAAGCTGTTATTACATAGTATCAGAACGTCGCTAGTTACTGATTGAACGTGTTTTAATTTTATGACTCGGATCGCAATTTGCTTCAAAAAATTAATTGATTTATGTCCGTTTTCACCAATATAGGTTAACTTTAATCTCAGTTTAATTTATTCTTCGTCTTTTCTAAAGATTAGAAAAAGATGAAGAGTAAGTTGAACCGAGATTAAAGTTGATCTACATTGGTGGAAATGGGCTTACTGTTTTTAATTATTGGAATAATATCCTTGCTATGTTTTCTCGTTTGAGAGAACGTATGTACACAATTTTTAATTTATTATATATTTATCTTATTAGATTTTAATTTATTATATATATTATTATATATTATATATTTATTATATATAAGATCTATTTTATTTAACGATTATATATTATGTGAACAATCAGTGAATGTAACGATCATTTATTTACTATTTGTTTTATAATTTATAATCTATTGTATTTTTATTCTTATAATATTGACAGATTGTGTACTTATACTCTTTTATTGATAACTCAATATTTTCAATCGATTATTAATATGGACCATAAATTGCGAGATTAATAACTGCTAGACACAATTGTATAGATAAATGTTAATTAATTAATTAAATTACAAGAAAGAAGGAATTATATTTTTATGGCATTAATACATGAAGAATCTACGGCCATCATTATATTAGTGTAATTATAAGTAAGAATTATATGAATCAGAATTATAAGATCAGAATTATAAGTTCAGAATTATTGCGTTCAATTTTCCAAATATTGTAAACTGAAGATGGCCTGACAAAAAGGTCGAAACGTTTGAATAATTTTAAATATCTTAAAATATATTAAATATATTAAAATTTCGCTCTTGTTGTTGATTAATGTTTATTTATACACTATTTTTCACTATTACTTTTATTTAGATAACCGAATAGAACTACCGCGGCGACGTATGAAGTTCTTTCATTTGTGGTTGAGGAAATTATGGATACTATCCGCTGTTGATAGAGTATTTTATGGACTAGTGCTATATACGTTATATTTTGCCGTCGGTAAGTGAGTAAATACATCGGGAAAATTTATAAAATTAGCATCAGTATACTGAATTGATTATAAATTCAACAAAATATTGGAATATTGTATTATTCCAAAAATATTAGGCATAACTAATGATGTTTGATCATTCGTTACTTATATTGTACATTTATTATTGTACATTCAATCTTGTACATTTAATTGATTAGTCTTATATCGTAGTCTTATAAAATTAATTTAATGAACTATAAATTCAAGGTCCATGGACTATGGGAGAAATAATTGAAGATCACACAGGTGTAATTTTTGTGTGGGGAACATTCATCGGAAACATGTATTTACCAGGCGGCTTAACTTATGCTTATGGATTCCTTCAGTTACTGTGTTTCCATTTGCCTCTTACAATAATTTTAGCGCATCACATTGATCGTAGGTCCGTGATATTGCAATAATAACATTGGCTGCATTCAGCAAATTCAATTGTTGTGCAACCGTTTTATGATTGTTGAGATAGGATCATTCTTCTAGATTTAAAATAATTCAATCAGCATGAAGAAAACTTTCAACAGTTCCAAAATAAATATTCTGCTGAATGCAGCCATTGTTATGATGATGAAAAAATTTTCTGAAGCTAAATTATCCATGTTTCAGATTACGAGATGCTGAATGTCCTTCGCGAGTCTTGTCAAAATTCCATACAGTTTGGCGATTTTTACCAATTTTAATAATAATCTTATTACAATTTGTTCTGGGCTATTTCTTATATTTGGAATATGGTACAACAGCAATATTACTATGTCCATTACGAACGGGAAGTATTATTGTAGCAGCAGCACTATCTTATTCTATTGCCACAATGCCGGTTTCATGCTTAAGGTTTGTATTAATATTTACATTACGATATGTTGTCTGTATGCAGAGCTGCATACATTATTAAAAACACAGTATTTGTAATACAATGTATTTTGTATTTTATATTTAAAATCGAAAGATTAAAAATTTTTGTATTTTGTAATTCAAATAATAATTGATTGTCAGTATTTGAAATACAAAATATAAAATTTAAATTTTATTTTCCCATGAAATATAAAATATTTTCATGTATTTCATTGAAATACAAAATTGTCTTATAAATACTGTTTTGTAAATAAAAATATTTTAAATACATGTTCAGCCCTGTCTACATGATATGTAATTGTGTATTTTTTAAGGTCTGCTGCATCTGTATGGTGTACTAATGGAGCCATTGATAATAATAATGCAATTCAATAAGAATGATAGCAAAATAACACAATAGAAATGTTGGTAAGCTCATATTTCATTAAAACGTTGAAGTTAATTATTAATAGATTTATAAAGAGAAGTTTTAAATGTATTCTACTATTATATATTATATATTATATATTATATATATATATTATTATATATATATTATATATTATATATATATTATATATATATATTATATATATAATAGTATATTATAATATACTATATATTATATATATAATATTATATATACTATTATATTATATTATATATAATATATATACTATTATATATTATATATATAATATAATATATTATACTATTATGTAGGGTGTCCCAAATATTTTGAATGATAGAAATCTTTTCGACGTATCAAAAAAAAAATTTGGGTCACCCTGTGCACATTTGTAGCGTTTTAAGTAGAACTACTCGTGATAACGAAGCCAATACATTTTAAGAAGAAGCGATTGAGTATGTTAAAAAATGATTGAATTATTTTTGTATGTCATATTTTAAAAAAGAATCTTTAAATGTTATTTGCATTTTAACGGAGTTGTCCGTTCAATAAGTGTTACATATTATACTCAATTGAAGGGTTTTGACAGAGAAAAACGTTGATGTCACAGTCATGACTAGTCGAGAATGTGCCGGGCAAACAAAAAAAATTTGAAAGTATACTGTATTAAAAAGTATTTTGTATTTGTATTTAAAATAAAAAATTTGAAAATATTTTGTATTTTGTAATTCAAATACTAAGGTTGCCAATATTTTGTATTTTATATTTTAAATATTCTGATGATGTATTTTGCCCAGCCTTGATAAAAATGATCCTTTTTCTTACTTATAAAATTTTATAAAGTGCTCTTAACGAAAACATTGTTGTGAAACATTTTTTAAATGTTTCTTAAATTCCTCGTTTTATATTTCAATTTTTCTTGCTAAAACAAAATTGTTTATGATGTGATACTACTGTAGAGAATGATTTGATGCCATAACGAAGATAAAAAAAATGATTTATTTAGTTCTCGTGGGAAACCCTTTAATTGTTTTATGATGTATTCATATGATTATTAATAAGTTAACATTTTAAAAGATAATTTTTTAATTTTGAGCTGTGATATGCTTATGACGTGTAATGTGATAGTTAATGTTCATAGGATTGCATTAATAATTATTACTTTTTATTTTTTTCTATATTGTTCGTAATTTAGCTCGAAAGTTTCTTTAACAAAAATTTTTTTATTCTTTTTACAAATAGAGGATTAAAAAGTCACAGAAATGAAGAAAATATTTACATATATAAAGGTGTTAATTGTTTTATACTTCAGTCGAGTGTTTTATTTTTTTGCTGTAAAGTTACGGTATTAGAGACGTATATTGAATGACAGAATTGTGATATTTTTCTAATCGAGAGAACTTTAGAAGGCAAGGCTATGTATATTGTAACTTCAGCGTTAGTCTAGGATCTTTGAAATCTAATTACTTTCCTTGTAACATATATTTTTCTACTTTTTTATATTGAGATTCATGTATTCTTTTCACAATGATACTTTATAGATATATCTGAAACAATCTCGACAGTTTTACCTTTTTTTGCTATAGCGTTTTACAAAAATGGGATATATATATATATATATATATATATATATATATACATTAAATATAGACTTTAATACTGTTTTCCATTTGAGATATATACAGTTAAAATGTGTTCGACTGTCATCATTATTAGGGGATTTTTGCAATACCGTTTATTTAGATACGATGAACGCTAAGGTCAAGTTATCTTTTTCTTAACAACTAATTAAGAAAAGGATAACATGATTTTAGTGTTATATCTGAATTCACTTATTGCAAAAATTTCTTATTGTATATCACTTCACGAAATATCAAATTTTTATAAGATAACTCCGACTTGATCTGGCACAACTCGCCGGCTCGCGTAAAGGAGGCACGGCAGTATCTCGCGTCATGCTTAGCGCCGAGACAGTACCAGTGTCTCCAGATATTTGCGCCGCGCTGAGATTTACGCTGCAGAAGTTAGAAAAAAGTTAGAAGGAGTAGGGATAATTTGCAAGCAACCATTCCGTTATATTAATCGTTATATATCGTGTCATGTTATTATATTATTGTTGTGTTATAATTTCAGTTTTCTACTATTAATATTAATAAAATTGCTGTCGGTTGAATCGCTTTATCAATGTAGTAAGTAGCGCAATATATAAAATATATCCCACATAAAATGATTACTGTAGAGATTACAAAAAGCTCAATGGTTATTTGATGATACATAAGTGTAAAAATTGTAATAAAAAAAGTGTAAAGAATGGAATATAGCAAACACAAGTGCTCAGCTCTTATATTCTTTGTTTAGCTTGATGTCTTGTATATTCCACTTGTTTGGGAGGAGAGGAGGATATATGGCATTTTTAGCGAGATTTATGTCCAAAGTATATAAAGTGCGCAGATTGAATTCAGTGTATTAAGGCTTGATTGTACGTTTGATTTTAAGAGGCTTAAAACTTTTTCTGTCTCTTTTTGGCTTTAAAACGAGACAGATAAAGTTTTAAATCTCGGTTAAAGTCAAAGTGACATTGATGCAATTGGGATGCTGATTATAATTATCTATTACCTCATATGTATATATATGTGTATATCTATCATTCTTATTCTTTAATAAAACTTTGTAAATACATTTTATAAGTTATTGTGTCATTTTATGTTTTATTTCTAAGTATTATTTATAAATTTTTCATGAGTTGTACATCTCATGCAGCAAAAATATAAGGATTTCAAAAAAAGTTCTATGAAAAATAAGTATTTTGGATTTTTAATATTTTTTAAAATATTTTTTTCACACGAATATACTTACCATTTGTTTCATAGTAGATAGTACAAAGTTTTTACTGGTATAGTTCATTTATTTTAAACATAATAAGTAATACTTAATAAACTATTAATTAACTATTTTTTATTATGTTTAAGGTAAATGAACTATATCTGTAAAAAACTTTATATTGTTTATTATTATAAAAAAATATCAAAAATTCTTATTTTTAATAAATTAAGTATTATTTATTATGTTTAAGGTAAAAAGGTAAATATTTACTATGTTTTTGTTAGATACGGTATATACCGAAATTACCCTATTTCATTGCCATTTATTTTTCTGGGAATGATATTTCGATAAAAGAGATTGTGATGTATTTAAATATATTCGGATTTAGGTAAGATATAGATCTTTTTCTTTATTACATTTTGACAGTAAAAAATAAAAAAGGTAGCAACATTTTAGTTACAAATCAATTGTGTATTACTGTATCATATATAATAGTATAACTGTTCCTGTTGCTGAGAAGTATCCAATAATTGCTGTGAAACAGTAATTGGAGACTTGCAATGTTTATGCCACACAATTTTTATGAAAGAAATTTTTATGTTATTTATATAAGGTATCAAAAGAAATCAATATTGAAAGTAATATTGTTTAATTAAAATGTGATTACGTGCTATCAAATATGATTGATAATACATTATGTAATTATTACATTAATAACATTATGTATAGATCGTGTTCAATGTACAAATACAAGGTGTTTGGAAATAATCGCCAAATATTTATTGAGCAAGTAGAGCGGACTAAATTGAGTCGAAAAGTCCTCTACCATTTTGTAAGTTTCCCCAATAATTAATAAGATATTAATCCTTAAAGATAGCCGAATAAAGGTTCACTGGGATAACGTTACGTGAGTTTAGCCGGGCGCGGTTCGCCATCCTCACCTCGCGCGCTATATTTACCGTATATAAAAGTACTTACTATCCCTTATACGTTGCCTTTCTTTTCCCAATGAAAAATGATAATGGAATCGATGTCGGATCGACGTCGAATTTGATTCTTCTTCTTCTTCTTGACAAGATGATCACTACTTCTTCGATGAAGTAAATTCGGCCAGAAACAAAACAGCTACTGGAGGGCTCTAAGATATTAGCTGATTGATAATTACAGCTAAGGCTGATTGATAATTAAAAGAATTCGTGCCAATATATATCAATGGAGACAAGAACTTGTGTCCAAGGGGAAAGATCGACAGATTTAAAGTGAGCTAAGAGAAGACGACAAAGGGCAGCCGAAGAACGTTTTAAGACAAAATGCAAATCAGCATTTTATGCTGATGCTCATTGGGAGCAGAAGGGAAATTTTTTTCTAAAAGATCTTAAAAGGCCTAATTTAGGAGTAAACAGCGGACAATAAAAAAGACAACGTGATTAATATCTTGTCTTGGATCACAAGGACAGGAATTGACAAAATTTTTTTCGGTGCAGACTGTAATTTAAATTGTAATTATTCGAATAAATTCTGTTAATAAGGACAATTTCTTCTCTCTTGAGAGACAATCTATGAAACCAGAATTTCATTGCTATTAAAATAATATTCTTCATATAATTGGCTTTTAATTCTGAATTCTTCAAGATGCGCGCGAAGCAAATTCTTACAAGAAGCATTGGAATTCGCTTGATAATCCATGTAAGGCAAAAAAGGTGATTTATATCTATAAATAGAAGCAGATTTGGCAAGATCATCAACTTTTTCATTCCCGTGAATACCTTTGTGTCTATCCTAAAAAGAATTTATACTAAACGAATAAACTTTTCCGGATTCGTTGGCAGTAAATAGATGTTTGATTTGATAGATTAGATAATTGGTTAAGAGTATTAGACGAAACAATAGCTTTTAAAACAGACATAGAGTCCAAAAAAATGACAAATTTATTTTACGGAATATCCTTGGTGATTGATAAAATGGTTTGAAGGATGGTCCATGCTTCGGTGAAAACAAATGGTTAAGAGAGGAGGCGATGCATTAAACTGAGATTAAAATCTGGAATAAATACCCACTCCGATGTATTAACTGCAGATGTATTATTAATTTTGAAGCCATCTGTATAAAATACATTCATTGCAAAGCAGCTCTTTCCAAAGAATGTTGAACTCAGTTTTAACAATCTCAGAGGAAGAATCTTTACCTAAAGAGATTAAATTATGACAGAAAGAAGGAGAACACAGAGGAGTGAAAGTCATATTCAAAAGCCGAGAGATAAACTGAACGCTCAATAAGATCTTTAGAATATTTTTGTAGAATATACATTCTAAAGAAAGAAATAATATGTAAAGCTTTGATCTTCTTAGCACGACTTCGAGTAAAATCTTCTAGAAAAGAAAAATAAAACAATTGGATTGAATCTTTCGGAAAAACATTTGTAAATGTATTTAGAGGTAAGAAGTTGAAATCTAAATTTAAGGAAAGTTTCTTTGGCCTCTGCTACATTAATTGAAGTGGAGATTCTATAGTTCTGATCGCTCGATATTGTAATTTATCAAGTTTGTGAAAAAGCGTGTGATTAAATATTCACTTTTGAGTGGAAGGACTTGAGAACCATATTCAATAAAGCCTTTAAATACAGCTCTGTATATAGAAAGTAAGACTTGAAGGAGAGAGCCCTACCAGATAAGGAGAAGATAACGTTAACCATGGCACTTCCCTTTTTAATTAAATACTTAATATGATCTTTATCAGTCCATTTTTTTCATCAAGCCAGATACTTAAAAATTTATGAAAGTAATTTCTAGAAACAATTTGACCGTCAATTAAAAGATCAGGAGCTGATCTTAAAGATAATACAATTTATCAGGCACTAAATCCAAGCCCTTATTTCGAAGATGAATAAAAAGTTTTTAGAATCTTGAACATATGAGAGAGCGAGATGAACATTAAAATTGAAAGCAATCAAATCATCCGCATACATAAAGATGTGAGAATTGTCATTTAAGCAGCTATTAATATCTTTTAGAAAGATATTACATAATAAAGGAGAATACAACCTTGAAAAGTATCTTTATAAGTTAAGAAGGAATCAGAAAATTTATCTTCTTTAACAAAGAATATGAAACGTTTCATTATCAGATATATAAATTTCCTAGTTTTTGCAGGAACACCGATATTTTTAAGGTCTTGAATAAGAACAATTGGCAAAATATTATCAAAAGCGCCTTTAATATTTAAAAACGAACAAACGGTAATTTGACCATTCAGAAAGCCAGCATAAATATAATTGGATAACTATTATTGGTACAAAATCTGAAAGATCTAAATTAAATTGAAAGGAATAATTGATCTAGATTCATTTATGATTTTCTTTATCAATTTAAGTAAACAAGAGAGAAGAGAAATGAGTCTAACTTCTCTGTTTGGGAATCAAAACAACAAAAGACAAGGAATCAGGAAAGGCATCCTGAATCAAAAAGCCATTGAATATATCAACGAGCTTTTTAATAAAATTAATAGGTAGAAATAATCTGATTATCAATTTGATCTATACTAGGAGCGGCAGTTTTTCTTAAAGATTTTAGAGCATTACGAACTTCATCAAGAGAAAAACAAGAATCAAGGGAAGTCACAAATTTAAATCAAGAGCATCTTCAGAAACATATTACAGAGTGAAGGAAAGACAGAATGCAAAGAAAAGGGACATAACTTCTTAATAGCTTCGTCTTCAGCTAAAGCAAGATTAGGAAAAAAGAAAAGAACTAACGAAAGGAACTAACGAAACTTTTTATTTTTAAACAGTTTGACTAAGCGCTATAGTTGAGTGGTTAGGGTTTTAGAATGAAAGCTATTACAAAATTTTTTCCAACCTTGCCTTTTTTCTCTGTAAAAGTCTTTAGGTGATCTTGCTCTGATTCTTAAAAAGAAGGTAGTTTTCCCAAGAGGGGAAACCCTCTTTGTTCCTTTCAGTAGCTAACATCTATTGTTTCACCAAGAAGGTAAAGACGAAAATTTATCTTTTGGAATATTTTTAAGAAGTTTAGGCTTTTTTGAGAGCAATAGACTCGATGCATTTCCGAGATGAGTGAATTTATCATAAGCTTTATAAGAATTATCGAGAGGATTAATATCTGAAGAAAAATTAGAATTATATAAATGACACTCGAGACTATCAAGTTCAAATTTGTTGAGATGAAATCTATATGTAAATTTGAGACCAAATTCAGTTTTACCAATAATTTTATTAACAATAGGAAAGTGATCGCTTCCGAATCATCATAAGTGTAAGAGATTGATTTGATTAAAAGTGAATAGAGAATTGGGATTAGAATTGCAAGCTGAGTAATTAGGAAGAGCCACACCATTACTAGAGAAATCAGTTCTGATATTGTGGTAAAAGACATTTCTATTGGTCATCTCCTTATTGTGATATCGTGCAGATTGAGAGCTTGAATCAGAATTTTTACTATGTTTAAAGCTGGTAGGAGAGGGGCTAAGGATTTGGATGAATTCGAATGTCCTATACAAGCAGAACGTTATGGATGGTTGACAGGCGGACCTCCACTAGAGCTGTAAGAGTTGAGAACTCTGAATCTGTTGGGATGACTTCAATTAACAGAATTCTCTTGAACATTAGAATATTTCTTCAGAACAAGAAAATTAACGAAGTCAACGTGGATCATTTCTTTGAGAATGATTTTTTTGAAGAATCTTCTTTTTGACATTAAAACGTGAGATATTTCAATAGCCGCTAAAGCCACATAGATTTTTGCCTGATGATAATAGGCAGTGATAAGAAATAGACAAGTGATCATCTCCACAGATTCTAGGACCACCTTTTATTTTGTAGATAGCGTCTTTCTTATGAGATTTACCTCTGCAATAAATGCATCTCGCAAAACTTTTGCAAGAGACTAATATGTCCAGGCTTGAAACATTTATAACAGATGTGAATATTGAGAATAAAAAGCAAAACTAAGTCTTATTTTTAAAAATAGACAAGTGTTTAGGGAGGACTTGTCCGGTAAAAATAAATTTAATTGTTTTTGAAGGAATAGAAGTAGGCTTTTCACTGTATAGAATTCTGCGATTTAGTTTAAAATTTTGCAAGAGAATTCAATGTGCTTCTTAATAAAATTGATGATTTCAATCTAAAGGGATATCTTTAATAATTCCAGATCTGTTAGTACAAAAGAATGGAATGAAAGCTTTTAAATTAGATAAAAAATGTAGATAAAAGGGGATTTTTAATCAAGTTATTAGCAGCATACACAGAATACTTTTCAGTTATAACATTTTCTTTACTAATTTTGTGAACTTCAATAATACTCATTATGAGTGTCTGAGACAAAACAACTTCAATAATATCATTATAAGTGATCTGAAACAAAAATTTATTCGCATGAAGAGGGTATAAAAACTTATCTTCCTCAGCATGAACACGCACTACAAACGAAGAAAGCATATTTAGAGGAAGCATATTTATATTCATGCTTAATATTTATTACCTGAGGATTGCCAGCAGAGCGAGTAGTTAAATTATCTTTGAAAGTTTTTTAAAGGATATGTTATTGTTATTATCATTGAATCTTTTTTTTGATGAAAATGAAATTGGACGATTTTCAAATGTTTTGATGTTCATTAAATCTTGAGAAGAAAGCATGTTATCCAACGCTATATTGGATGACGAAAAAGATAAACTAGTTCTTAGCAATGATTCACCACGCACAGGCTAAGAAGTTACATTGATAGTATAATCAACCACGGACCAAAAAGGCGAATATCCAATTGAGGAGAGTCAGTCGAGTCCAACAGAGTCGATTTTGTTTCGCATTTTTGGAAGGAACATCATCTTCCGAAACATTTTCATCAATAATCATTTCATTGGTATCAGTCTGAGCAATCGTTATTGTCTTGTTCTTTTTATTTCTTGCCATTTTCTAATGATTTCCCAAACAATTATCTTCTTCGCAATTATGAATGATTTTCAGTAAATCCTCTTCAGTGAAAATAATACGATTAGCATTCGAAATAGAATTTGAATTCACTAGTTTTACAAAAGAGTCCTTGTTCGAAAAATTCTTTTCCATTGCCAGCGAATAAACAACACGGGCGTAATCTTTAGAATTGAAGCTTTTAAAAAAGGAGAAAGCTATTCTGCGAACGGAGAGCAAACAAATTTTGGAATCTTTCCCAATAATGAGCAACGCAAAAATAAATTAAATTGGAGCAAAACTAAACTGGAGCAGAGAAGTTGAGAGGAGAACTGGCGCAAAGAAGTTAAGAGTAGAACATCTGAGCCGTGCGACTGTCGACGCGAGAATCTCGTCGAATTGATATCGATTCCACTGTCATTTCTGAAAATACGACTCCTTTTCGCAAAAATTTCTCGCACACAAAGATATTTTTTTATTCTACCAAATTATGTTTAATCTACCGAATTATTTTTATTTTACCGAACGCTTAATACGAGCGCAAGCCGACGTTGTCGGCACGTAATGATGCGCGCATAATATGAAGCGCATAATGTGTACCACGAAGAAGGAAGGAAGGAAGAAAAGAAAGAAGAAAAGAAAGAAGGAAGGAAGGGAGGGAAGGAAGGAAGAAGGAAGAAATAATTGTAAATACTGAGATATTTTGTTACATTTAAATCATTTATATTTATAGCACATTTATCATATATACTTACTCAGATAACAAAATGCCTGCACAGTGATATCATAGTGCGCGCACGCTGTGAGGATTATCCCACACATATGCGTCCTCTTTTTTTTCTTTTTTTTTGATTAATGGCTCCGGTTTCCTGAAATAATAAGCGGAGGTCGATACCGTTAGATCGCATCATATAAGAGATACAAAGATTAAAAGTGATGCAATGCCCACGAAAATGGCGAAACACGCCCGGATATCAGGACGCGCAGGAGAGCGAAACTCATATCGTTTTTGGTAACGCAGAAAAAGTAGAGGCACTCGAAAGTGAGGATTGAAGTGACCAATCAGAAAATGTCATGATATCTACGTATTTTTCGCCAATTCTATTATCCGATAACGTATCAAACGAACGAGCGTATGAGTGTGTAAATCTTAAGAAGAATCGGATTAAGCATTAAATGATACTCTACAAATGATATTAGGTATACAACTTTGTTTCCGCCGTTTTCCTATAGATGGCTTTAGCGATAAGTGGTGATCGAAATAAATAGATCATAGACGTCATACAATAAACTTGGGCATCTATCAACATAACCCCATAGAAACATTAGTCGATTTGTGTCTGCATCATAAAGTTATTCTCGATTGAAAATGTCAGTTT
>Ga0157364_1000450_pt1 | contig 27764 bp, 19 predicted proteins | sample AttsexASBM2_FD_111476 | JGI IMG/M metagenome (GOLD analysis project Ga0157364, IMG submission 111476) | Fungus gardens microbial communities from leaf cutter ant in Ribeirão Preto, State of São Paulo, Brazil - Atta sexdens ASBM2 | ecosystem: Host-associated > Fungi > Mycelium > Unclassified ... | reverse complement strand
AGTGGTTGGTACGAGAGGGAGAATATGGGTTTACCGGATGAAGAGCGGACACAAAACGTATTAGACTACGTCGACAGCAGAGCATATTAGACTACATCAAAATGGAAATGAGACTCACATCAACAAAGATTATAATCATTTGACATATGCTTCAAGTCTGATTTAGGTTGGTTATAAAGTGTGGACGGCCTAGAGGTTATGCTTAAGCAGTTATTTTTCAAGCCTACCAAGGGTAAGGTAAGACTTACTCTTAGGGCCGAGAAAATGGTTGACCAACATAAGAGTAAAGAAAGAGATTGGTAAAAATGAAACTTCAATCTATTCTGATAACTTTGATGGATTTCTATAGTAGTAAGAGATAGTTAAATATCAAGATCCAAGATACATTGTTACAGAGATGAATATTTCAAAGCTATTGGTTTGGATAAGCCTTACATGATTTTTAGATATTCTATTCTATTTTTTTGGTTCAACAATTTATTACAGTGCTCAATTGCAGTCCATGGCAGACTATCTACCACAAGTAGCCTACATTTTTGCCTTAGGAAACAGAAACTCCCTTCATAGGCAAAGAGACACTATTAGTGATAACAGAACTCAAAGAGAAAGATTGCTTGTAACCAATCTACAAATTACATGTCCAAGTCTAGAAAGACCTATTATACTGAGAATACAAAATCAAGAGAAACTGAGAAAGGTAAGACTGAGAAAATATCTACAGAAACAGAAAAGCAGACCAATTGAGTACTCATGGAGGTTCATAAGAAGGGAGGGATTGTTTTTGAGAAGAGAAGACAAAAGTACTTGGATCCTCCTCCAAAAAGTCAATCAAGTCCTTAATTGACAGAGATGGATTAACCAAGAGACTATGGGCAAACCTGGAGTAGTTTGCAAAAATGTACTAATATATTTTCACCTAGTAATGATTACATAAACACTAGATGTGCTTTATAGGGAAAAAGCACTGTCTGTACTTTCCAGTAGGAGCATAGCTAAGAATAACTCTAGTTACTCTAGCATATAATATGATCAACTGGCCAAAGTAACCAAGCTAACTACCACTCTTAGAGTAACTAGGCTGAAGTATCAAGATTGCAAGAAGTAGACTTGGTTTTTCTTATTTTCTTTTTCTTATTTTTAGAACTAGGGTTAGGGTTAGAGTGATAAGATCATGCTATTGCATAGCAGGTCACATGGTCACAAGTCACATAATACATGGAAGGATATAGAATATTCTGGAAAAGGTGATGTCATATAACATGTAATACATATGTTGATCTTAAGGCATATATATGGTCATTTAGGGTAGGCTAGAAATAGCTTGCACAGACCATTAGGTATTAGTATATAAGGTAGACAATCCTGTACAGAGTTCTCTATTAAGTTCTCTTGTATTAACTCTAATACAAGGTTTTTTCTCTAGTCTAACTCTAAGGGCTTGAGTTTGTAACATGAAGAGATTTATAATTCTTGCTTCTAAGAGTTAGAAAATGATGCCCTTGAATAGTAGGATGATTAAAGAAGGTTCTCCAAGCACCTAAACATAAAATAACACTCTTAGAGTAAAAAGCATTAATAAATGTTACTGGATGAAGTCCAGCAGTTACTTTAGTATTAGTTACATTATTATAGACCATTTGGTGAAGAGACTACTTAGTCTTGCTTGGGAAATCCTAAAATTTGATTTTATGGCCAAGACTATCACAAAAGAATAATTTAAGTACAAAATAAACAGCTAAAGATTGGATCTGTCCAAAGTATACTGAGGGGTCTACTGTCTTTCTAACAGAGTCCAGAAAGTCAGTAATAAGAATTATATGTTCAATATCTATATTACTAGTCTTATAACAAACAGTATAGTATCAGAAACAGTTGTTTTACCAACAACAGCCTTAGAAAATAACATCTAGTAGTCTAGTCTCCAGAAATATATAGCAGAAATAGCTTACATATTTTTAGGAGTATAGTACTTGTATCAGTAGCAACAACAAGAATAAAGGGAGAAGAGACTGCTTTATAACAAAGACAGTCTAGAGATTTCAGATAAGCTGTGTAATCATTAAGACTTGAACAATTACAAGGATAGAAGAAGATATAATTAGAAAAGCTATTTAGTAGTTTATAATCTAGTATAGCCTCAGTATCAAAGAGATTGAAGTATTTAGTAAGATTGAAAAGTAACACTTTAGTGTTTAGGAGAGAGCCCTTTAAATGAGCATACTGAATATTATTTAAAAAAACAAGTGATCATAAGTGAGGACAAGTGGTCTTTAAGTTTCTAGCATTAAGTAAAAATATTAGTATATATTATAAAGAAAAAGTAATAGTTCTAAGACAAGACTGCTAAACCAGCTTCTTTAGATAGAGTTAAATTAGAATAAGGCTTGCCAGAACTTCAATTCTACTAGTTGGTGAAGTAAAAAATACATTTAATATCTAAAGAGTAGTCTTATATTACATAGTTGTTAGCAATATCTAAGTCTTAGTAAGCATTCCAGCAAAGAACTAAAGTTAAAAGCTATAAATAATAATAGTAATAATACAGAAGCAATATAAAAGCTGTTTCTGAAGTAATAACAGGTTTTTTATCAAGTTTTCAAACATATCTATTATTTTAACAGTAAATAGTACTTTGATAAAGTACTAATGAAGATGTTTCTTGAAGGACAGATGCTTATCAAAGTAAAAACCCAAGTATCTCTAGTATATTTTGAGTTTGAAAGTAGAAGCACTGATTACTAAGATGTTAGACATACAAAGTTTGAATGCTAGTTTTTTCATTTAATATTTTATTTTCATTTTTTTAAAATTTATTTTTTCTTTTTGAACTTGGAATTAGAATTAGAGTAATATTATGATCATACTATCACATATCAGTCACATCAAATGACACAGTAACAATAATGGTTACAAGTCATAAGGTCACAGAAAAGAATATAGAAGATTCTAGAAGGATAACATTATAATAATGTGTCTTACATATATTGGCCTTGAGATAAACATATGGTCTTTAGGGTAGGCTAGAGAAGTAGTAGTACAGACCATTATAGTTTAGTATAAAAGATAAACAATTACAGAGTTCTTTATTGAGTTTTCTTGTATTAATCCAATACAAGGTTCATTCACTTGTTCTGCTCTAAGAACTTGAGTTTGTAACATTAGAATTCAATTCTCCTTTCTGAGACTGTCTAGCACAAAACTCTCTCATATTCTACTTACTCTTTTATTATTCTCAACCAAAGAGTAACACTACTCTTTAGTTAAGAAGAATTGCCAGACACAAGAGATATACTAGTTAGGCAAAAGAAGTTTAGCCATTTGTTTGTATCAAAGCCCACTGATATACTTCAAATGTATTATCTTTTTGTGGACACGATATATACTCTTTTCACTTAACAGCTCTGTGTTACATCTCCCTTTATAAAATATCTATGCAGGAGAACAGCAGGCATTCTTAAGATCTTGCTTAGAGTAGAACAGTCTTCTTAGACTAAAATTGTATACTCTTGTCTTAAGTTAGTAAAAGGTAGTCAGTAAACAGTGTAAGGTGGAACAAGAAGAGAGCCCACTAACACCTATGAAAATTGTGTCAAGTTTCAAATACAAGTCAAAAAGCGAGGTTAATACAACTTTGTCTCTACTACTAATATAAGTTACCATAACTTACATGTAATTATTTAACAGCAGCAAGAATAATTAGTGGCAATACAAGCATAGATACAAGCCTTGATTGTAGGAGGTGATGGTGGGGCAATAGTAGCAACAACAAATATAGAAGTGGCATGGCCACAAATATTTGACAGAACCTTATCAAGGGTTTCAGGTTTTATAATGTTATGTAGGTTATATCTTAGAATGAAGATAAAAAGAGTGGTAGTGGAGGAATAGATACAATGGGTATTATTATATGTGCAGGAAGAATTGACAGATATATGGAAAGAAAACATGTTAGAAGATCTGAAGATAGGAATGTTGGATTATGAAACAGTAAGGGAATTTTTAGCAGATATAAGAAAGAAATTTAGTAGGAAAGATAAAGAATCAGTAAAAGTAGTAGAGTTGAAGAAATTAGAACAAGGAGAAAAGATAATGGAGGAGTATATACAAAAGTTCAGAAAAGCTACAAAAAAAAGTAACTATAAAGGGAGATTCTTAGTAGAAGAGTTCAAATGAGAAATAAATAATATAATACAAAGAAGACTTATGGAGGCAGAATGACTGTCCAATTCTATTAGATGGTGAAGATTGGCCTGGAGAGAATTGATACACAAGAAGGAGTAATGGTGGAAGCATTGTTGGACAGTAGAGCTATGAGATTGGTAATGAGCTCAGAGTTTACAAGAAAGCAGAGATTTAAATTAAAGAAAATAGAAAGACTAATATATATAAGAAATATAGATAGAACATTTAACAAGGAGAGATCTATAAAAAATACTGTGGAAGTAAATATTTATTATCAGAAGTATAAAGAAAAAACAGAGATTAATATAATTAGAGAGCAAAAGTAGAATGTGGGAAGTAATGGAAACCAAAACAAGGAAAAGTGGGATGGCAAAAACAAAAGAAAGAAGAGAAGAAGAAAGAAGTAGGAAAAAAATAAGAAGAAAAAAAAAACCAAAGGAGAAAAGAAAGATGGAAGTAAGAAAAGTAGTAGAAGAATGGGAGATTTAAAATGAGAAGAAAGAAGTGATGAAGTCAAAAGAAGAGATAAAAAGGCTAGTTCCAGCAAAATTCTATAAGTAAATCTATATCTTTAGTAAGAAGACAAGTGAACAGATGCCCACAAGAAAACTATGGGATCACACAATAGATATGAAGGAGAGATTTGTACCAAGGAAGAAAAAGGTGTATTTATTGTCAAGGGAAGAGTGGGAAAAAATGTATGAGTTCATAACTGAATAATTGAAGAAAGGGTATATTAAACTCTTGAAGTTGTCTTAAACAGTACTAGTGTTTTTTATAGAAAAGAAGGATAGGAAGAAGCAGATGGTACAAAACTATAGGTATTTAAATGAGTAGACAGTAAAAAATAATTATTCTTTGCTTCTTATTTCAAATATTATAGAAAATATAGGTACAAAAAAAGTATTTACAAAGATGGACTTGAGATAGGGTTATAATAATATACAAATAAAGAAGAGAAATAAGTGGAAGATGGCATTCACCATCCCAGAAGGGTTATTTGAACTAACAGTGATGTTTTTCAGATTAATGAATTTATCTGCAATGTTCCAAACTATAATGAATAAGATTTTACAAAATCTTATTAATACTGAAAAGATGGCAAGCTTTATTGATAATGTAATTATTGGTACAGAGAGAGAAGAGGGACATGATGAGTTGGTGGAAGAGATAGTAAGAAGGTTAGTGGAGAATGATTTGTATGTAAAGCTAGAGAAGTATAAGTAGAAGATTAGAGAAGTAGGATTTTTAGGAGTCATAATAGGACTAGAAAGAATTAAGATGGAAGAAGATAAGATAAAGGGAGTGTTAGATTGGCTGACATCAAAGTATATCAAAAATATATAGAAGTTTCTAGAGTTAGCAAATTATTATTATTGACTTATCAAGGACTTTGCATCTATAGCCAGACTATTATATAATATGGTCAAAAAAGATTAAAAGTGAGAGTGGACAGAAAGACAGAAAAAGATATTTAAGGAGTTGAAGAAGAGATTCACAAAAAAACTAGTATTAGCAATACTGGACTTGGACAAAAAAATAAGAATAGAAGTTAATGTGTTAGACTATGCAATAGAAGAAGTGTTATTTATAGAGTGTGAAGATGGAAAGTGACAACTAGTAACTTTCCTCTCAAAATCTCTAAATAAGACTGAGAGAAACTATGAAATTTATAATAAGAAAATATTAGCAATAATAAGAAGATTAGAAAATTAAAGACATTTATTAGAGAGTGCCAAGTACAAGTTTGAGATCTAGACAGACTATAAAAATTTAGAATACTTTATGAAAACATAGAATTTGAACTGAAGACAAGCTTGTTGGGTGTTATATTTGTCAAGGTTTGATTTTACCTTAAAACATGTTCCAGGAACAAAAATAGAGAAAGTAGATGGACTTAGTAAAAGACCAGACTGGAAAGTAAGTATAGAAAAGGATAATGAGAATCAAGTATTTATAAAAGATTGTTAGTTGTATAGTTTACATGAAATAGTAATAGAAAGACCTGAAGTAGAAATAGTAAAAAAGATAAAAAAGGCTAGGAAAAAAGACAAAAAAGTAGTTAGGATAATAGAGAAAATAAAGAAAGCAGAAATAAAGATGCTACAAGGAAAAGAGTGACAGGTAAAAAGAAATTTAGTATTGAAAAAGGGTAAGTTATATATGCCAAAGAATGAGGAGTTGAGAATAAAAATAATTCAGTTACATCACAATATACTAGTAATAGTACATGAAGAAAAGTAAAAGACAACAGAGTTAGTAACAAGAAATTATTGGTAGCCAGGAGTAACAAGAGATATAAGAAAATATATGAAATGATGTAATATATATTAAAAAATAAAGAATAGAACAGAGATACCAACAGGAAAGATCAAGTTAAGTGAAATGCTAGAGAAGCCATAAACATATTTAATAGTAGACTTCATCACAAAGTTACTAGTAGTAGCTAGGAAAAATATAATTTTAGTCATCTGTAATAGGTTGTCTAAGATAATGCATTTTATAATAACAATGAAAGAAATATTAGCAGAGGGGTTAATAAGATTATTCAGAGATAATGTATAGAAGTTACATAGATTGCTAGAATATATAATATTGGATAGAAGACTATAGTTTGTAGCATGAAGAAGTTGAATATAATGTTGGAAATTGAAATGAAGCTGTCAACATCATATTACCTATAAACAGATAGGTAAACAAAGAAAATAAACTAAGAGCTAGAATAGTATTTAAGGTTCTTTGTTGATCATAAGCAAAAGAATTGGCTAGAATAATTAGGATTAGTAAAGTTTGTAATTAACAATAAGGCACATTTGACAACCAAGATGTTTCTGTTTATAGCAAATTACAGAAGAAAGATGAGAATAGAAGTAGACTTAAGAAAAAAAGAAAAAATGGAAAAAATAACAGAGTTTGTAGAGAGAATGAGAAAGATGCAGGAAAAAGTAGAGATAACATTAACAAGAGCATAGGAGGAGACAAAGAAACAAGTAGATAAAGGAAGAAAGAAAGCTGAAAAATAAAAAGTGAGAGATAAGATTATGTTGAGTATAAAAGATTTAATGTTTAAGAAAAGACTAGTGAAAAAGTTAGTGAATCAATATGTAAGTCTATATATTATCAATAAGATGATTTTCACCAATGTAGTCAAGTTATGACTGCCAACCTCAATGAGAATACATTCAGTAGTAAATATTAGTCAAGTAGTGCTATCAGATATATGAAGCTTAAATATTAGCTTTTTTATTTAATCTCCTTTTCTTTTTCTTTTTTTTTTGAATTTATTTTTCTTCTCTTTAAATATAAGGTTAGAGTTAAAGTGATGAGATTATGCTGTCACATATCAGTCACATTATATGACACAGTTATAATAATGGTCACAAAGTCATAAGACATCCAAAAAGATATAGAAAGTTCTAGAGAATGATGTCATATAACATATAGTATACATGTTGATCTTGAGACAAATATATGGTCTTTAAGATAGGCTAGAAAAGTAGTAGTATAGACCACCTAGTTTATACAGAGTTTTCTATTGAGTTCTCTTGTATTCAATCTGAATATAAGGTTTTTCTTTATTGACTTATTCTAAGACCTTTAAATTATAACAAGTATAATACAAGAATCAAGTAGGAGAGCAGAAAAAAGTGGAAGTAAAACCAGTAAAAGTAAAGAGAGTTAAAGAATAGAAGATAGAAAAAATTTTAAATAAAAAAAAAGTGAGAAAAGTAATAAAGATACTTAGTGTAATGGAAAAAGTTTACAGCAGAGCATAGAAGTTACCAGAAAAGTATATAGTAAAGATATTATATGGATGGGACAAAGAGAAGTTTGAGAATGTTCATTTAATATTTTTTTTTCTTTTTGAACTTAGGGTTAGAGTTAAAGTAACATCATATAAGATGGTCTTAAGACTAACATATAGTTATTAAGATAGGCTAAAAAAGTAATACACAGACTATTAGCTTTTAATATATAAAGTAGACAATTTTGTATAGAGTTCTCTATCAAGTTCTCTTGTATTAACCCAATACAAGGTTTATTCACTTGTTCCACTTTAAGGACTTAAATTTGTAATATAAGAGATTTAGCTTCAAATTAAAGTTATCATATACTCTAGAAAAATGAAATATTTTTAACTTATTATACTCTATAACTAAGCCAAATGATACCATTAAGTCAGTAATTACTTTATAAAGCTTTAATAAAGTTGTATTATATATATATATTTAAAGAATTAGAAAACTATTATTAATAAATAAGAGAATAGAAGTATTTTAAATTAAGAGCTTAAAATTTAAGTTTAAAAATATAAATAAGAGATATAATATAAAATGTTGAAAGAATAAAAAAAGTACAAAATCTTACTTTATATTTACATTATAAATATTAGAAAGAAATAAGTTTCAGAGATATTGAGTTAATCTATCTACAAAATAGTTGAAAAAGAAGTTCATAATATTATTATGACTTAAAACTCAATGATTACTAAGTTCATATATTTTTATAAGGTCAATAGTTATATAGTATAATGTTATTTGTTCTAGAGTTTTTTATAACTCTTTTTGTATTATATAATTATATGATATTTGTAATTATTACACTAATCTCTAACTTTAAGTTTTAATAAATAAAATAAATAAAAATAAGAAAAAAAAATAAACAAAATTTACTATTTCTAACTTTAACAAATATAGTTTGAAAATCTAAAGTGTTTAAAAACTAAAGTAAGTATACTGTGATTTAAAAAGTAAAAAAAATTATATAATATCAAATATTACTATACTAGTTTTGAATCTCTTAGATTACTAATTAGAATAAAGAATACTATACTTAATAATATCAAATTAAAGTTAACTAGCAATTATCTTTTCAATAAGCTTATTAAGTATATTAGTAAAATAATAAACTTAAATGTTTTAAAAGTATTATAAGCAAGTTTATTTGACTTGAATATAATTAATAATAATAGATAATAAGTAGTATCAATAAAAATTTATCTATTATAGTAGCTATTAGGTTAATTTTAGAAGATAACTAATTATATCATTATATTGATATGCTTGTATTTCTATGAATACTTATTGTTATGAAATATACTATATATAAGATATAAGTAAATAAAGTTTTTATAGTTGTTAGTAGCTTGATATCTTTGTTTTTTGTTATTGTTTTTGTATATCTTACATATATACAGGTAGCTTTTATTTAGAGCTTTCTAGTATAGTTGTAAAAATATAAGCTAAATAAAGTTTGTAACAATAATGACAAAAATAAACTTCTTAAAGTATCTAAGCTAATGTTATATTAATAAATATATATTATTCAAAGAGAGAATATTTATAATATAGATATTATTAGTAAAAATGAGCTTGAGATACTACCATAGTCAAAACTAGAAGTAGAAATATCAGGATAAGCTTTAAGTATTTTCTGTATTTTCAATATTAAAAATAATATCTAAAAGTAAGTAGTCTAACTAAAAATCTCATCTAAAATAGAAAAATTAATAAAAAGACTAATAGAGAATATTTTACAAGTTTAGAAAATTATTACAGAGTTGTTTTTAAAAGTAAATAACTTTTATTATAAACAACTTATATTATTTAATCTAGCTTATTAAATTCTAAGATTACTTGTTAGTAAATATAATTTTAGCAATTTTATTGTTAAAAAAATACCTTTTAGCTTGTTTAGTTATAGAAAAAAAGAAAAAAACTAGTTAAAATACTCTATAATTTATTTATAAACCTTTAATATTGTTTTACCACTTTTTAAACTAAGCAGTAACTATAGTTCTTTTTATATAAACAGCTTAATAGTTAACAAAAAGCTTAAAGATTATCTTAGAAAATAAGTTAAAACCAATAATAAAATTCAAAGTATAAAAGTTAAGTTAAAAAGCTTTTTACTTATATTTTCTAAAGTAATAAGAAGATTAACTATGAAAAAGATATAGTCTAAATCAAACTTAATGTAATAAAAGACTTGAGTATAACTTATATATAAGAAAATAAAATTAATTACTATATTAATATAGTCTTAAATATTTAAATAATAAGTAGAAATAAAAAACATTAGAATAAAGTATATAAGACTGTAAAAGTTTATTAAGTTTTTATTAAACAAGAAGTTTATAGTAATATAAAGATTATTAGAGTAAATATTTATAAGTATCAGAATTATAAATAATAGACTTTATTTTTTCTTTTTCCTTTTATTTCTCTTTTTTAAAGTTAGAATTTAATGTGATATTATAGTTATAACTATCATAAATCTACTATACTATGTGTTATGCAAGCTATATATTATATAATGTTGTTATAATTATATGATTACATAGTTATAATAGAAAAAAGTAAAAGATTTTTAAAAAAAATAAAATAAAATAAAATATATAATATATGTTAATCTTAAGATAAATATATAATATATGTTAATCTTAAGATAAATATATAGTTATTTAGAATAAACTTATTATAGTAGTAATACAGATTATTAATTTAAGTATATAAGATATAGTTAATTATATTTTTTTAAAAAATAAAAAAATGAAATGAAAAAACATATAATTTTAAACATTTGTTTGGAATTTTATAGAAATTAAACTATTTAAATCAGACACATACTTCTTTTCTCCTACTACTATCTTGTGTAATTAACACTTATAGAGAATAGTAGTGATTTGTACTTTCTACATTATCCTGTACTATTACAAGTTAGTTCAACATGAAATCAAAACAAACTAACAATAAGAAATAGTTGTTGCCTTTCATCAGTCTATTTCTAAGCCCTGGTTTCTAGAAGAACATAGACATGGACTGGAGCATGAATACTCTACAAGCTCTTATCTCACCCTTACTACGTGTTCCTTTTGTAAGTGAACATGTTTCATCACCTCATGTTCTATTACATAATATGGGCTTAAGTAGCAAGAACAGGATAGAATCTGCTGTTTCTTTCATATTAGATTATGGTAAAGGTCAACTGTTAATTACTAGCTCTTGGAATAGAGTACACCAAGTATTATCCATATTTAGAACTGAGGATACTATCTTCAAAAATACCAAAATAATTTTCAATTCCATCAGAAGATTAAGGTCTTACATTAAACATTATCTAGTAAACAAAGCACTACTAAAGAAAGAGTTTGTACTAGTTATCAAATATCTTTGGAAGTTAATTGACATAATATATACCACAAAGTGGGATTCTCTCATTTTCAATAAAGAGAAGACTTTGACCATTAGGAAATATGTCAAAGAGCATATTGTGCCTTATTACAGACAAAATCAGCTATCAACCTTAACTTTAGACATGAAGATGAATACTTCTTCCCTTCTGTTTTCTGTAGAAGCTGCTTCTCCTTCCATTACAAATACATCAGTGACCCCACCTCCTTTTAACAAGAATGTTGAGTCTACTGTCAAGAAGGCTCCTAAACCTTTGAACATAAAGAAGTCCTATACATAGACTTCAAAATCTAATCTTTCGTACATTGAAGACATTTTGCGAGTCAAGGAAGTGTTTCCTGCTTTGTTAGTGAACAAAGTAGGAAAAGTATTGAAAATAAGAAATAGTAAAAAGAATAGCAAGAAACTCAAGATCAACATGACAACTAGAGAGCTGTCAAGGAAGAAAGTCATTATACTAATGGCTAAACATATTGCTGAGTTGATTGTCAACTCAGCTTATACTTACATTACTAATATTAATAAATGTCTAAAAAACTCCAAATCAGACATAGTTGCCAATTTCATTTACATTACAAACAATGGAATCGTCATTACTACCAACAAACCAGCAAACAATCTCAATTTATTAACAATTGAGAAATATCTCAAAAGCATCCAAAATGTTGATTCAGACTCAATTAAGAGTCCACATCTCCCAAAGTCTAAATCATATATGAAAATCATTGGACTTCCATACAAAATTGAATAGAATATTATTTTTCCTGACTATATCAAGGGTGTTCTTAAAGAAACCCATCTTTTTAAAAATGTTGTGTTGGCCTCAAAACCTCATGTCATCAAAGTGTCTCCAAAATTAGGTATGGTAATGGTCTAAATGAACATCTGAGATTTCCAGAGTGGTTTTTTAGTAAAGAACATCATCAATTGTTGCTTCAACATTAGACATTTTATTGCTACCGTCAAAAATACCAATATGAGCCTAGATGTCCTGCAGTACAAGAACTGTTGGAAGTAAGAACATTTGACACTTAGCTGCTATTCTCATATCTCCAGGTGTGCTAAGTGTTATGAAACTCATACTACCAAACACTACAGAGAGAAAACATGGTGTTGTATAGACAACAAGAAAGTAAATCATATAGCCACTAAGGAAGGTGAGCCATGTCCTTATGTCTTTAAATATATAAACTGCAAAGAGAATCATCAAGCAGATAGCTATAGTTATTTATATTGGCGTAACTATTTCAATAGGGATTAACATGGTAGAAAATAATAGAAACTCTTTCAAAAGTAGAATACAGTAATATAGTGATCCTATTAGCCTAGATTAGTTTTTTTTCTTTTTTCTTTTCTTTTTTATGTAGTTTGTTTATTAATATATTGTAGCCAGTTATTGCTTCTTTCCTCTTACCACTATTTTGCATGGTAGTACCTATTGGGAATTTAGCAAATAAATTGTTTTCTTCTTCTAACTTTAGCTCTTCCACAATGACTAACTTGCAAGCTTTTGTAATACCAGCTGTGTTTTCAAACAACATGAGGATAGACTTTTTTATAGAACCAATTTCTGATAACTACGATGAGATGAGAGGTAGAAACCTTTCTACTAATAAAAGTATATCTAGAAATATATCAATGTTCTCAACAAAGTCATCAGTTATGTATTATGAAAGAATAGTATTCAACAACTTGAACAACAATGACAAACTAATGGACTTAACTCCTGATTTGTCTTACGAGACAGAGCAGGAAAGAGTACTTTGTTTTAACAAGATGGCTGAACAACAGAAATACATGAGGACAAACAATAGAAACAATGAGACAACTGCAGTACATAGTACAAAAGACAAAGGTGTCATTAATATCCAATTACAATACAATCTATAGACCCCAACTGAGCCAGAGCTCTGGAGTGGCTCATTTTACCCAATTTCATTATATAGTTTGATTGAACACATCATATCCAACACTAAGAACATCAAAGACTCCTTGAATTTTATAGTAAGGTATATTACTAACAAATAGGCAAGTAGTAACAAGGCAAATGATCTTGAGGAATTTAAAGGTATGAGAGATTCTATTTGGAATTTCATTTTATTAGTGTATTAAGTTAAATGGAATTCCCTTTACACTGACAACAATTCTACTACTTTTAGAGTAAAAATCTCTTCTAAATTCACTCCAAGAGTTGTGCTAAACCCTAGTAAAAGTAATAAGAAAATCACCAAGCATATTCTAGTTACTATCAAAAGAGTTCTACTACCATCACCCCTTTTGGTTAAATTGAAGAAAGAAGTCAATGTCATTTTGAAATACTTCCAAAATAACAAAACATTGGCAAAACCCAAGAAATCAAATAGATTTTACACCCAGATATCTAAGTAAAATGTGAATACATCTGAGATGCTCAAAATCAAAGAATTATTCTCTACTCTTAATGCAAATAAAATCAACCAAGTTAATAACATCATCAAGGGCAACTTAAAACCAAAACCTTGTATCCAGATGACTATAAAAGGACTATCCAGAAAATAAGTAATTGTCCTAATGACTATTAATAATAACAACACTTTCATGAGAAACTCAGCTACTTATGTAGTGAACATCAACAGACTTCTTAAGAATGCTAAATCAGAGGTTTTGGTTGACTATATTTATTCTGACCCTCTAGGAATTTTGGTTGTAACCAACAAAGTATCCTAACAATCTGATCTCCAGATTATCAATCAATACATAAAGAATTCTGAAGATATCAACTCTCTTTAAGTTGACAAACCTTGACTTCCGCAATTAAAGTTATACCTTAAGATTATTAGAATCTCATATTTCTCTTATGGTAATTCTTAAAACCGCCTCACCTCAAATGATGTGAAAACAATTCTTAAGCAAAATCAAATTTTTGACAACATCAAATTGGTATCTAAACCAAGAGTTATCAAAGTCTTGTCTAAATCAGATATGTTTATTATTTGAATAGACATCTAGAATGTTCAAAGTGGTAGTAAAGCTAAAGGTCTAATTAACCAATGTTTCAACGTTAGCAAGTATATTGTAACTATTAGAGATGCTAACATAAATCTAGGTGTACTTTAATGCAAAAACTGCTGGAAGTGGGGCTACACGATATTTTCCTACAGAATACAAGGATTCAAGTGTATCAAGTGCAATAGTCCTTACAAATCAGAAAACCATCACGAATTTGGATGGTGTTGTAAGGTGAATAAAAAAACAAACCCTCCTTAACTTAAAACAAAGAAAGGGAAACTGTACCCATATACATTCAAATGTTTAAACTGTCAGGGAGATCACCAAGCTGACTCAAATCAGTGTCTATTCTGGAAATATTAATTCAACAGAGAATAGCAGCAAAGGAAGTATACTGAGATCCATGAAAACAGAGTCAAATTAATTTGCTCTATAAGGAGTGGTAAATATCAAAAATAATTTTACAAAACCTTAGAATATTTTCGTAAAATATCTGAAAAAATTTACTTATCATTAATACTATACTTAAGATTTAAAGTCAATTCAATATCATCTTTATCCAAGAACCTTCTTAGTCTAAAATCTGTAAAATTCCCAACTTATTGAGTAGCGAAGGCAAAGCTCTAATAGGAACAGTATATCATTCCAACTAGCATAGAGATATTCTATTCATTTTTTTTCTCAACAACCACATTTGTTACTATATCATGAATATATATTCTGACTTTTCTCATATGGCTTTAAAGTATCTCAAAGATACTGAGGTTAACATTGATAATATCCTCATTATAACTGAAAACTTTAACATTAGAGACAGCTTATAAAATGTAACTTTTTCTCATCATTCCATTATTAGTGATGATCTTATGATTGTAGCAGACTTGTTTAATTTAGTATTATTGTCTCCAACTAATTATTCCAATACGGTAGGAGAAGTGAACTTGGTTATTAACCTTATGTTTCTTTGATATGAATCAAGCAAACTTGATTAACACTTAATTCATCCAGATAGTTGTCTTTCTTTGGATCATATCCCTCTTACCATTACTATTACTATTGTTGATGAAATTGTTAGTACTTCCAAGTTATCAATTCTATAAAATAACAAGCAAGAAACCACCTTTGTCAAAGAAATCATATCAATTTTTAAGAATTTAGAAACATCCAATATAACCAACAAGGATAACTTGGAAAATACTGTCAATCATCTTGAAGTGTTAATAAAACAAGCATAGACCAAAAATGCAAAATAATCAAGAATAACAAAATATTCCAAATAGTGGTGGATGAAAAAGTGTAGTAAATCACTTAACAACTACAGAACAACAAGAAGCCTAGAAAATTGGAAGAAGTTCAAGAAAATCATTAAGAATACTAAGAGATTATTCTTTGACATGAAGATTCAAGAAGTAGCAAATAAGAGCTGTAGCCCTTGAAAGTTGATAAACTGGATTAACAAGTGCAAATTATCTACTATTGAAGCCATCAAATATAACAGTCAACTATGTCTTTTCCCAGACAGTTTATGGAGAGCTCTTTATGTCTCTTTCAATACTATACTTTATCATCAAGTTAATATTAATGTTCTTAATGAAATAGGAAGCAAAGTGACATCTTCATGGGAACTGTTTCTATTAAAGAATTTAGACAGGCAATAAACAAGTATAACAATTTGTCAATATCTGGACTTGACAAGCTAATGTAGTGGCATTTTAAAACTATTCTTAAACAAGATAATTATCTTATCAAGATCATCAACATCACAGATGCTTGCATTAACCTTGGACATTGGCTGAACTACTTCAAGTGTTCTACTTTATTTATCCTAGTTAATTAGGCAGTTTAAAATTCAAGTCTACTATTAATGCAAATATTACCCTTACTCATACAGTTCAATTAGGATAGGTTAAGAACAAAACTACAAGCATTCTAGTATTTGATATTATGCAGTTCTTTTCATCTCTTGCTTACTCACTTTCATCCTTGAGAAAGCAGGTCTTGAGTTAAAAGTGATTTCATTTTTTACAAACTATCTAGTTAAAAGGAAAACTAACTACATGTGAAATAACATATCTTTCCTTACTTTTGAAGTGAATATAAGAGTAAGCCAAGAATTTACCCTTTCTTTTATTTTGTTAGCACTTTATCTTTCACTATTTTTATATATTTTAGAAAAACATCAAAAAAAATCTTAACATGTTCTTATCTTTTTTGTAGTTATAATATACTAATCAAGTTTCTTGATAAGTTTGGACTTATCATAAAACATTCTATTTTAACAAGATACATGGAGTATTCAATTTGCCTTCACTTAATCTCTCTTTTATTAGAGAACTTATTTTTAATATATTGACTATTACTCAAACAAAGCCATCTTAACAGTCAAGTATATAAAACTTTTTAGAAATTTATCACAAGGAATCAACTTAATTTAAAAATGCCTACTATATAGATATTGTGTACTCTTTATCACTTTATATGGCTTTCAAGTATAGTTTTATAACAAAGCTTCTTTATCATACTACATGAAAATTCTGGGAAAAATATAGAAAAGAACTGCTATTTGAATATTAAAAGTCTTCAAAATATTACCTTTGAAAGGTCTTAAAGCTATTGCAAGTATAATCTCTATCAAATTACATTTTCAAAAACTTGTAAGCAAATTTCAGCTATGCTTTGTTATATTTCTAATGAATTATCTTATAAAAACCCTATTGGATAACCTTTTCAATGTGAATATCAAACTTATCTCTTACTTCATTAAAACGCTCACAAATCACTAGAAGACTATCATCAAAGAGTATCTAATCAATTCAAATTATTTGGAGTTTTTTTCTCATTTTCTTTTCTTCATCTAGAATTTAATTTAGGTTTTAAAATAGTTGACAAATTTTTAAATTGATTACTCTTTTAATTTATCTAATAAGGAAAAAAATGACAAAATCTACTTTCAACAACTCAATAAAATAACTTTATAATCATTTTCTTTATTACATATTCTTTGATTAAGATAGTTTATCATATAGTATTTGTCACTAGTACTGAAGTAGAACTCTTTACTATTAGATGTAGTATCAATCAAGCATGTAGTATAGAGAATATATTCAAAATTATTATCATTACTAACTTCATTTATACAGTAAAGAAGATATTCAAAAGTAAATCTTACTTGTATCAGCTTTATATAACAGCTATTCTAAGTGAACTACATTAATTCTTTGCTACAAATCAAGAAAATTCTATTAAATTCTGAAAATACCTCAGTTATCTCAAATAAAGACTTTATTAGACTGTTAATAAGGATTTAAAGATATTTAATTTACAACCTATACTTCTAAGTAAAATCTCTTGGAATTATTGTAAAAAAATTGATAGTAATAATATTATTAGTCAATAAAAAATAATATTTTAAACTTTGGATAAAAAAGAGAGATATTTTCTAAACTTAGTTAATAATATTATACTAAGAGAGGTCTATAATTTCAAATACTTAGCCACTTAAACCTATTATATGCTCATATTACAAAAACTATTACAAATCATGTCCTAATTAGAGTTATATAAAAACTATTCTATTAAATCAAAAAAATATATTTTTTATAAATATATGAAACATAATAGATATTAAAACCTAAGAAGAAATTCATTCAGTTATTTTGTTATATTCTTAATAGCTAATTCAAAAGCTTTTATATTTATAGATATTTCTCAATCTGTCATTTTAAGTTAAACTTGAAATAGCTGTTATTTTTTAATAAATATTCTCTTTTTTCTTATTCTCCTTTCTTTTTATGTTTAAAATCTTTTAATTAGCTTTTTATTTTAATTTTAATTTTCTCATATAGTTTGTTTTTATTATACATAGTTATGAAATAACTACTATGATACTTTATATTATAAATTGTTAATTTTTAAAAAAAAAACTATTTAAATCTAATTTGAATAAATAAATGAAAATACTAATAATTTTATTTCTATATAGATAAATTATTATATATAAATTATTATTATTTTATATATATACTTTTATATTTGAGAATTAAATTTTACAACTGGTTAGCAGTAACTAAATACACTCCTTTTATTATTATTTTGTATAGTAGCGCCTATTGGAAATATACAAACCTCTTTACCAACCATGTACTTTCTCAACAACATAGGAATGGACAAATTCATAGGAACCAATCCTGTTATCAACTATAAAATAAAAGATAGATCTTCTCATATCAAAAAGAATTTATCAAGGGATACATCTATGTTCTCCACTTATTCCTCAATCATTTACTATGAGAAAGTAATAATAAATAATGGTATGGATCTCAACTCTGACCTACCTGTAGAATCTCTTGTTTTGTTCTATGAGACAGAGCAGAAGAAAGCACTTCGTCTCAACAAGGTAACTGAGACTACTAGTAATATAAGGCTTTTTCCATTCAGGCAAATTATGGCAGCCATATTTCTCTTGACAAAACATGTGGTGAAGCTCCTTGCAATAATAATAAGAACATCATTAACATTCAAATCTCATATAATCCAAATGCTCCTACAGAACCCAAATTATGGAGTGGAAACTTCCATTCCATTTCTCTACATAGCTCTATAGAACAAATCACTTTGGACACAAAAAGCATCAAAGACTCACTTAATTTCATGGCAAAATATATTACAAATAAGAAGGTCAATCTGAAAACAGTTAATAACCTAAAGAATTTTGATGGTATAGGCAATGCAGTCTGAAACTTCATATCATCGGGTTGAAACTTCTTGTATACTGATAACAAATTGAAAACACTCAGGGAAAAGATTTCATCAAAATTTACTTCCAGAATCGTTTTCTCTCCAACTCAGAAATTCAACAAGTCAGTCCCCAAACTAACACCAGCTTCAATCAACAAGGTTCTACTACCCCTGTCCCTTCCAGCTAAAATGGCCAAGGAAGTTAACGTTATTTCAAAATATTTCCAAAATAAGAAATCTTTGAACAACAATAAATCCAAGGAAGATCCGAAGACAATCAAATCATATACCCAAGTCTCTAAAGCTCCTGTCAATATGGCTGAAGTACTCAAAATTAAGAAAGTATTTTCTGCTCTTAATGCAGAAAAAATCGATCAAGTTAACAACATTGTTAAAGGAACTGTTAAGTCGAAGCCTAAGATTCAAATAAAGGGCCTTCTAGAAAGCAAATCATCATCTCTATGAGCAAGAAGAACATCAATTTATTCATCAAAAACTTGTCGCTTCATATATCAAATATCAACAGGCAATTCTGCAATATCAAGTCTGAAATCCTTGTCGATTATATTCGAGCTGAACCATTGGGTATTACTGTTGTCACCAACAAAGTCTCCCAACTATCTGACTTGATATTAATCGACCAAAACTCCAACAATGTTAACACACTCTAGGTAGATAAGCCATAGCTACCAAAATCCAAATCATACCTCAAAATAATAGGTATCCTCAAGAATGTCTCACTTTAAACGACATCGAAACAGTTCTCAAACAAAATCAAATCTTCAACAACATTTCGTTAGTATTCAAACCTAGAGTTATCAAGGTATCACCCAAATCTGACATGTCCATTGTGTGGATCGACATATGGAACATCCAAAGCAGAAGCAATACCAAGATGCTCATCAATCGATGCTTCAACATCGGTAAATGCATAGTAACTATCAGGGGAGTAAACATGAACTCTGGGATCTCTCAGTATAAAAACTACTGGAAATGGGGACACACAATTTTTTCATGCAGAATTCAGTGTTCGAAATGCATCAAATGTAACGGCCTTCACAAGTCAGAGAACCACAGAGAATTTGGATGGTGTTAGAAACAAAGAAAGGTGAACCTTGTTTCCATTCGTTTAAATGTTTGAACTGTCATGGGGATCATCAAGCTGACTCCAACAATATCCATTCTGGCATCACAGATTCAACAGAGAGTGGCAGATGAAGAAGTATTCAGAGATCCATGAAAACAGATCCAAGTCTATCTATTCAGAAGTGAACATCGTGATTCAACAATGATTTTGAAATTTCTTAGAATTTTATCGCAAAATGTTCGTAAAAACGCACTCATTGCCCACTCTCTCTTTGAGACACAGAATTACTACAACATTATTTTAATCCAAAAACTCCTATAATTAGAAATTTGAAAGATTCTGAGTTTGTCTAACAGTGAAGGAGATCCTCTTATCAGCACTAATCATCACCCTAACTGGATCATGTTCAGTAGAGTTCTTCTAGATAGTAATGACTCATCTAGAGTTATATCTTATGTAAACATTCACCTTTCGTCTCTTTGCTTCTTACTTCGCAAAAACATTATTAATTATAAGGACATCAATCTTATTTCTTTCTTCAACGACAATATATGATTTTTCATTTTAAACATATACTCTAACTCTTCTCATACAGCCTTAAAGTATCTTAAGGATACTAAGGTAAATATTGGTAACATTCTCATTATGACTGGTGATTTTAATATTAGAGATCATTTATGGAATCCTTTATTTCCTCACTATTCTACTATTAGCGATGATTTATTTATTATAGTTAATTCATTTAATTTATTCTTGTCTAATCCAACTAATTCTTGCCCCACCAAATATTTAGACACATCTAGAGACATGAATTCTGTCCTAAATCTAATGTTTCTCTGTAGTGGCTCCTCCAAACTCGACAGTCACTGTATCCTTCTTGAAAATTGATTTTCTTTAGACCATGCTCCTTTCTCTGTCAAAATTCCCATTATTGAAGAAGTTGTTCAATCTTTGAAATTCATGATTTTCCCTAAAAGCAATCAAGAAAAGGCATTTATTGATGAAGTGATTTCAAACTACTAGCAACATTGACGACGATGTCAAATTGGATTTTGTTATTAATTGACTAGAGTGTATTATCAACCGAGTATGGAAAAATAATGTCAAGAAATTTAGAATTTCCAAGCACTCTAAACAATAGTGGTTGAATGAGTGTAGTTGAGCCCTTAATAATTATAGAAACTCAAGATCTCTAGAAAACTGGAAGAATTTCAAGAGAGTTGTCATAAACGTTAAAAGATCATATTTCAATGATAAAATCCAGGAAATTACCAACAAAAGGAAAGGTCCTTAGAAATTAACTAAGTAAATCAACAGGTGGAAACACTCTGCTACTGAGGCAATTAAGCATAATGGTCAATCATGTTTGTCCCCAGAAAGCTTATGGGATACACTTCACAGTACTTTCAATATAGGTTATGGAACATTTGGACACTAACAATTTTTATTTTATTTTCTTTTATTTTTCTGATTTTACTTTACTTTACTTTACTTTACTTTTAAAAGATGATAAAGAAGGCACATGACAAGAAAGTCAGATGACAGGTTACATGATGTGACATCATAAGCCTAGAACTTGATGGAAGAGTCTGGAAGATGACGTCAGGATACCTGGAGTACACATGGTAGCCTTGAGTAGGACATGAAGTAGAAATGAGGATGAAGCATGGACATAAGGGCAGAGTTATTTATTAGTGGCATGGACCAGAAACCATTTGTATAAATAGAACTCTAATTAAAAAGAAGCTCCTTGTCGAGTTCTCTTGTGAATTTCCACATTATACTTCTTCTTTGAGGTTTACTCGTTAGTGAGATCATTGGATATTGTATCTAGTAGTTGTCACAACAAAAACCACCAAATCAATATCAAAATCCTCAATGAAATCAACCACAAACCTATGGCTCAATGGACTCCCTTTTCAAAAGAGAAACTCAAACAAGTAATTATCAAGTGCAACGATTCTTTGGCTCCAGGACCAGACAAACTCTCTTGGCAACACTTAAAGATCATCATCAAACAAGATGAGTGCTTAACCAACATCATCAATATTGCTAATGCATGTATCAATTTAGGACATTAGCCAAACTACTTCAAGTGTTTATTTATGATAATCATCCCAAAGTCTAACAAATTGTCTTACGACCATGTGAAAATGTTCCGCCCTATCATCCTATTAAATATACTAGACAAGCTAATAGAAAAAGTCATCACCGAAAGAATCCAATTCACAGTTGCAAATAATAACTTCATCCATCCAAGCTAACTAGACGGTTTGAAATTCAAATCCACTATAAATGCAGGAGTTGCATTAATGCATATTGTGAGATCCGGCTAGGCTAAAGGTAAATCTACAAGTACTCTTGTTTTTGACATATCTTAGTTCTTTCCATCTTTAAATCACAACCTACTTATATTCATCCTTAGTAAAGTAGGTCTAGAATTCAAAGTGTCAAATTTCTTTGTGAACTATTTTGTCCAAAGAAAAACAAATTACATCTGGAACAATATGCAATCTCCAGATTTTGAAGTCAATGTTGGTGTAGGACAAGGATCAGCTCTGTCTCCTATTTTATTGGCTCTTTATTTAACCCTGTTTTTATATATTCTTGAAAAATGCCTCAAAAACTTAAAAATCCCCATTTCCATGCTCTCCTTTGTAGACAATGAGCTTATCATTGTCTAGAACAAATCTATTCTGTCTTCAAACTCCCAGCTCTTTTGTAGCTATAATGTTCTTTTTAATCTTCTCACAGATTTCAGTTTGGTCATAGAATATGGAAAAACTGAAAATTTTCATTTTAATAGATCACATGAAGTATTCAATCCTCCTCCCTTCAACCTAACTTCTCTAGAAGATTTCATACTTTGTTCTAAGGACTCTTGAAAATACCTAGAATTCTTCTTTGACCAAAAGTTAACATTTTGCCAGTATCTAGAAAATTCATCTGGTGGAATATCTCCCCTCTAAAAATAACAACTATATAGATACTGTATCCTTTCCATAGCACTATATAGATTCCAACTCTGGTTCTACAATAAGGTGCCTATGTCATTTCATATGAAGCTGTTGAACAAAATGCAAAGAAGAGCCACTATCTGGATCCTAGAAGCTTTCAAAACGTCTCCCTCTGAAGGAATCAAAGTGTTAGTGGGCATTATTCCTATCAAATTTTATCTTCAAAAACTTGCCAATTGTTCTCTCATCCAACTGTTCAAACTCCCAGAGAACCACATCATAAAGAATTTAATAGATGATTCTCTTCATCATACCAATATTTCCAACCCTCATGCTGTCGGCTCTCTCACAAATTGCTAAAGAAACATCGTGAAGGATCATATTATCAACTCTAAGATTAAATTATATAGCATTTTCCCTTCCTTTGATCCCCTCCACCAGGAGTTTACTTTTGGTTATTGTGTCTCAGACAAATTTTCTAACTGCTTTTCTTTTAATTTAGTCAATAAAAAAGGAAAAGACAACATTTGTGCTCAAGAACTTGATAATTTGGTTCTCCAGAACTCTCTTTCTTCATCTGCTCTCATCGTAACTGATGCCAGTATCAAAAACAACATTGCCACATTGGTTACATATGTATATCAAGCCAACTTCCCCCTTATCAAAATAGTCCACCATGCTGTATTTATTACAAGCTCTAAGGCAGAACTTTTCGCTATGAAATGTGAAATCAACCAAGCTTGTAATAAAAACAACATTTCCAAAATAATTGTCATCACCAATTCCATTTACTCAGCGAAACTCATCTTCAACAGCTTATTACACCCACTTCAGTCTCACTTGGCTGCCATCCTTAGCAAACTACGACTATTCTTCAATAAAAGCCAGAACAATTCCATTGAATTTTGGGAATGTTCTAGTCACCTTAAATGAAGGTTCCACAAAGACGTTGACAAAGACTCTAAGTCATTCAAACCAACTTTCTTCTTTTCTTACAAAACTTCATGGGGTTTTTGCAAGAAAACTGATAGCAATGACATTATAAAGCAATGGAAAATGTGTTTTCAAGCCTCCGATGGAAAAGGAAATAACTTCATGGACTTATCAGACAATAACTTCAATATAATTGAATCATTATATATCAAGAGGGGACTATGGCTTTAAGTCTTTGAACATTCAAATTCTCTTTGTGCTAAAGCTACTTACCAATTGGGAAATTCTGTCTTAGACTTTTTCTAAATAAAGATTTCAAATGCCCATGCAACAAATATCCTATTGAGACTAAAAGGCATATACTCTATGAATACCAAAGATTTAATAGGTACTGAAACCCTAGAAGAGATTTGATAAGCCATTTTATTATGTTTCTGATTCATAATCCTAAAGCTTCCGTCTTTTAAGACTTCTTTTTACTTATTGTTTGTTTTTCTTTCTTTTTCTCTTTTTATTTTCTTTCTTATAATTCTATATTAGTTTGCTTTGCATGTAAGTAGCGATATAGTCACTATCACAGTCTACCATCATATGCTATGTAATAAATTGTTGATTTAAAAAAAAAAGAATTAAATTTTAGACTTAATAATATTTTTAATTAATTATTATTATTAAATTACTTTTAAATTTTTAAAAATATACCTAACGTTCAAATATTATAAATAAATATTTTAGCTTAAATTACAAGTAAAAAATAATAAAAACTATTTTACTTTTTATAATAAGTCTATTAATATTATTTTATTAGTTATTTCTAACTTGTAAAATAATATCTAAATTATAAAAATTTATATTCTGAAATATAATATTGTTAATTTTATAAATTTTACAATAAAATATTTAAACTTTATATTATTGTTTTAAATATATTTCTGATAAAATTATATATTATATTCTTAATAATATTAAAAATATATTTACTTGATATATAAATTATTTTTAGTCTTATTTTAATAATTATATATATTTTTTAAGATTAATATATGTTATTTATATTATATAATATTATTATTTTTAAAATTTTTTATATTATTCTATTGTATTATATAAACATGTAATTTATATAATATATAACATTATATTTAAAATAAAATAAAATAAAGTTTATTATTTATAACTAAAAACTTAAATATTCTTTAAAAAATAAAAAAATAATATTAATATTTTACAAAATTCTTTATAATAATTAAAAATACTTATTAAGATTTACAAACTAAGTTATATTAAAAAGTTCTAAATTATTAAAATTACAGAAAATAAACTTAGTTCTTTTTAATTTTTTCTATTTGGTTATATTGTTATATTAGTTATATCTAATAGTATAGTTATAATATTAATTATAGAAAAAGTAAAAAGTTTTAAAACAAAATAATGTTATATAATATAAATATTATATATTAGTCTTATACTTAACATATATATATATATTTTATAATCAACAATTTATTACATGGCACATGAAGGTAGACCATGGCAACTACTTTTATAGCTATATACATAAGATGTACATTAACATGAAACTAAAAATAAAAGAGAAAAAGAGAAAAAGGAACTAATCAAAATGTACAAAAGATAGAAAAGAAAAGAAAAAAGGAAGAAAATGTTCAGATAAAGCTAATTATCATTGAATGCGAAAGCATTTAGATTAAAAGTCAGAAACATAATGAAATGCTTCAATGTATCTCTTCTGGGGTTTCAATACCTGTTAAATCTTCAGCAATCATGCAGTATATGTCTTCTTGACTCGATCGGATAGTTGTTACATAGACACGTGAAGTCCATGTTAGGGAAGAATCGTAATCTGTACTCCCCAATGGGAGCATGGTTGGTAATTGCTCTTGTAGTGCGAGCACAAAGCAAATTCAAATAGCCAAAGGCTTGGAGCCAAGGCCCACCTCTTGCATAGGATGGTTCAATGACATTAAGGTCATCGTCTAAGAGGTCTAGAAAATGGTTGCCTTTTCCATCCAACGCTTGGAAAGTCATTTTTCACAGCTTGTTTAATTTATTGCAGTCCAATTTCTTGCAAAAATCCCAAGATAATTTGGTTGGATATGAGGGAGTAACCGAGAAGGATTTTGCATCTCTGTCAATGTCATGATGAAATTTCCATCTGAGTTTGCTTGGGCATTCCCAGAATTCGATGGAGTTGGAATTGTTAGATGAGAAAAATGACCGCAATTCACTGAGTATAGTAGCCGAGTGGATTTGGAAAGAATGGAAGCCATAGTCAAAAATTTTCTTGGCTGCATGAATGGAGTCGGTTACGACAATGATTTTGAAGACATTACCGATTGAGTATGCTTGGCTTATACCGCATCTGATAGCAAAAAGTTCAGCTTCCGTACTAGTAACAAAGGAAGCATGGTGAACTGTTTTGGTTAAGAGATGATTGGCCGAATGGATGTGTAAAATAAATGTAGCTATATTGTTTTTGATGCTAGCATCCATTATCACGATGGCAGCATGAGGGCCAGAAGAGTAGCAAAAAACCATATCGTTTAGTTCTTGACTTCGAATCTTGCTTTGATTTTTTTCTTTTTTATTAACTAAATTAAAATAGAAATGATTAGAAAGACAGAAAGACAGAAAGATTCCATAGGATTTGGTGTTGGAATCAACTATGAAACCCTTGGTTAAGGATCTTTGACAATTGGTTAAGAAGCCAATGTTGTGAGAATTTGTCGTCTTGGTAAAAGGAGGATCATCGACCAACAGATTTTTAATGATATGATTTTCAGGGAGCTTGAAAGGTCAAATAAGAGACCTTTTTGTGATTTTTTGAAGGTGGAACTTGATTGGGGTTAAACCTGCAATTGCTTTGATGCCTTCGGTTGAAGAGGTTTTGAAAGCGCCTAATATCCAGATAGCTGCCCTTCTTTGCATTTTGTTGAGAATTTTCATGTGGTATGATAGCAGGGCTTTGTTATAAAACCATAACTGAAAACCATACAAGACGATTAGAAGGGCACAACATCTGTATGCTTTGTTGGCGTAATGGTCAATATGTTTGTAAAAGGATAGCTTTCAGTCAAATATGAAGCTTAAGTATCTCCATGATTCTTTGGGCTTAAGAATTGGCCCCCCAAGAGGAGAGAGGTCGAGAGGAGAAGGGTTGAAAGGGCCATGGAATCTGTTGAAGTGGAATATTTCAGTTTTGGAATGTTTGATAATGAGACCAAAACTGCTTAAAAGTTTGGAAAGAATGTTGTAACTACAAAATAAGTTCGAATTAAAAATGTTAAGGAACTTGTTCTGAACAATGAAAAGACCATCATCAATGAATGAAAGGATGGAAATTGGAAGATTAAGATTTTTAAACCTATTTTCCATAATATAGATGAGCAGAGAAAGGTATAGAGTAGATAAAATGGGGAATAATGCAAAGCCTTGACCGACTCCAACGTTGACTTTGAAAGGTAGTGAAGATAAATTGTTCCATAAGTATTTAGTACTTCTTTAGACAAGGTAGTTCACAAAGAAGTTCGTGACTTTAGGGCCGAGTCCTGCTTTCTCAAGGATGAGGACAAGGAGGCGATGATTTAGGGAGGGGAAGAACTGAGAGATGTCAAAAGTGAGAGTGCTAGTGGTTCTTCCTTTTAACCATCCCAAGCGGATAATGTGGGT
>Ga0157364_1000449_pt1 | contig 27780 bp, 20 predicted proteins | sample AttsexASBM2_FD_111476 | JGI IMG/M metagenome (GOLD analysis project Ga0157364, IMG submission 111476) | Fungus gardens microbial communities from leaf cutter ant in Ribeirão Preto, State of São Paulo, Brazil - Atta sexdens ASBM2 | ecosystem: Host-associated > Fungi > Mycelium > Unclassified ... | reverse complement strand
GGCGGTTTAAAAAAAATTCCTCCCCCAAAACAATTTAAGCTACGAATAAAAAACAAATTTTTTTCTTTATCCTCCTTTTATTCTTCTTTCATCCCCCCTCCCCTTTCCCCCCCCCCCCCCACACACACACACACAGAGAGAGAGAGAGAGAGAGAGAGAGAGAGAGAGAGAAATATTTCTTTATACGATAAATGCACATATAAGAGTATATATAATATAAAAAATACAAATTGCAATTTTAATTTTCTCTCAACAGTAGCACATGAGCTATTTTAAATATCAATAAAAAAAATTAGGCTTGTTTCCGGATGAAATCCAGTATGATTGATCAAAATCCAGTATGATTGATCGACGTTCGATTTTGCATGTCTTAAGAAGGTTATCGTCAATCTGCTCGCTTTCCTCCCTCACTCTCTCCTCCTCTCTGCTGGATGACTACTTTCGAGCCTCGGAAAATTCCGTCGTAACAATGTGACACCGGCGTTCGCAACGGCGCGCGATATTAACGACGCGCGGCCGTATTCGCTTTGTGAAGCGAACTATAACTGAATTTGGCCCCGTCATTTTATGCATCAGACTCGCCATGCCCGTATAACTGAATTCGATGGGTAACGCAATTACACATCTTTGCCCGCGCGCCGCGCAGATATACGCCGCGCTCCGCTTCGATACGTGTGTGCGGACCACACCTACGCGGGTACCATTAATTATTATACGTGCGTATAGCGACGTGTGTCAACGATACGCTGCGCCGGTACAGTCAGTCCCGACGACGGAAGTGACGCGGCGGATCTCCGTGGAACTGGCAGTTCGTTGCGCGCTTCCAAGAAATCATCAGCTGTAATTAAACTCCATTTGCGAATATCTCGGAAATTGCCAAAAACGCTTATTATCTCTCTTTATTACTTTCTGAACGTAATCCCGACTTTAAATTACCTGAACATGATAAATCGCCGGGCGCCATTTTATCAATTTATGATATCGTCGATACGAGCTGCACATGGCGTGAGCAACATATGTAGGAAATAGTAGGAAAATTCAGACAGCCCGGACTGTTGCAAGTACGATGACAAGGAAGGGGAAACGAGGCATATCGGACGGCAGAGAGTGCCGCTCGGTATAATGTCAGAGCGTAGTGGTTCGTTATATATAGACACGTAGATATAACGCTCGACAGCACTCAATCAGAAGTCATAATACATTTACCACGACCTAATGAAGACTTGATGAAAGGCTACCGCTGGGACGGAACCAGTGGTTCTCCGAGAGGGCGCGAGAAAGAGAGAGAGAGAGAGAGAGAGAGAGAGAGAGAGAGAGGCAGACAGTGTGACGAGCGGACGAATCGATCACACGTATAGTTGACCGTGAAAGATGTGACAGAAAAAAACTGCGAAATTAATTTTTCACCGAACGTAAAATATTTTTAAGTCGAAAGCCCACGAAGTGAGACTAAAAAGGATACTTTTATCAAACATTCAATCTACAGAGACAAAGGTATTAGCATCGAGTGGCAAACAGACTTTGGAAAAAAAAAGCAAGAGACAAGCTTTTGCACGAAATAGCTATTGAAACGAATCTCTATACGCGGAAGAACCCCGTCGAATTTTCCCAGTTTCTTCATTCCATCCGGCAAACGTAATCCTCGGAAATTAAAAATTCCCGCTTTTTCAAACCAAGGCGAATAAAAGGACTTGGCAGAGCACGTCGGCTCGCTGGACACTCAGCTGGACGCGGTTCCATTTACAGAAACTCCATCAAAGGGATTGTGGCATTACGCTTTAGAGTTCCGTATGCCTAGGAAGACGGCCGGTTCTTTCTCTCCGTTTCCCCCCCCCCTCCCCTCTTTCTCTTTCTCTCTCCCTCGGTGGTCGAGGATAAAGTGGCTGCAAGTGTACTCTCGTACAGTGACTTTGCCGGACGCGAAATGCAGCGGACGCGTCGTCGTGTCTCCACGGTAAATGAGTATTTGCCTTTGTGAATAAATAAAATACATTACAAAGTTTCCGCGAGAGGCAGAGAGAAGGTAAATGAAGACTAGACAGGAGAGCGCTGCATAGGTGAAAAGTTTGTTTAGAATCTGAAGTAAGATTTATAATCAGTCTAAAAAGATGGTTAATATTTAACGTTTACATCCATTTATCGAGTTTTACTTCCACCAGAAGCCAAGGGACCGACAACGAAGGGTAGGAGGGAAGAAAAGGGAGGGGATTGAATGCAGGGCAGAGAGCAACATCTAAGACAATGAGATACGGGCCTTTGGAGTAATCCTCCGGCCTTCCTTGGCGTATCGACATTAATTCCCTTGCCCCCAGCTTTTAACCGGAACAGACGCACCCTATAATAGGCAAGTTGGAATCCAATCTGCAAGTTTGCAAATTCGATTCGGCTGTCTTCCAGCGAGAAGAGAGCACCGAACGAACGGAGTTACGCGAGATGCGCCTCTCGACCGTGAAGCTTACGACGCGCGTGCGGTAATCGATGCGCGATGTCTGGCAATACCTTATTGGTCTTAGACTACAGTATAAGATAACCATACGACCATATTATTTTATTTTATGTAGAACCAATCGGCTTGCCGATATCGATATCGAAATCACGATAAATCTTGGTTTTAAAAGGTGACATAAATGTCAAGCAATGTTTAACTCTCATTCTTTAAAAAAGTTACATGGAAAGAACTAAAGTATCTAAAAATTTAAATTTAGATCTGAAGATATAAGATTTTATTTGACTATTAAAATAATTATGTAGACACCCAAGCTGATAGCTAGATTGTCTTTTTGCAACATTGCTGATTATACTTGAAAAAAAACTACATAATTATTTTGATAGTCCAACAAAATTATTGTAAAAATCTGTACTTAGCTAAATTTTTATATGCTTCCGCAAAATTGTTCTTTTCATGTATCTTTGATTTCGTGTTACCGTTTTTAATGAAATATAAATATTAATCTCTCCCTATAATTTTTAGAAGTACAACTTTACAAATTCAATCTTTCGTATTTCCGGAAAGCAAAACTGTTATTCCGAATTCTTAAATTCTGAGAAAAGAAATTGTAGAGAGCATTATATAACGATTTGAATAAAAGATAGATCAACAACCTTTCGCAATAGTTATGTATTCGCTTCCGCGGACTTGGTGAACATTCGAACAACACCTCGTATACACGCGCATCGCACAAGTTAGTATTCTCGGCGGAGTCGTGTATTATTCAAATTAGATTCCTCCGGTTGAGCGGCGTCGTAAGGCTTGATATAAAGCCCAAATAATTCTCCGTGAGGTGAGGTGGTGCGATGTAAGTACAAGCGGCGCCGTCAGGGGAATCCCCGAGTCCACTGGCAGAACGGGAAGGGCTCATATAACCAACGATATATATCAACATCAGCAGCGGGCCGTCAACCGAGAAAAGTTCTCGCTGGAGATAGCAACGTTGAGAGTCGACTCTTGTCGCACCGATGTACCTTCGTATATACAGTTACCTTTCGCACATTGATCTTGATTACTCGTCGAGTTAATAAAGACCTTCGAAATAAGGCGAGTCGCTCTAGGCTGTTACATCGTGTTTACACGACACCAGCAGGAAGATAAATCAGGTAGCAACTCACGTGTTCATCTTTTTTTCAAAAGGTAATAGAAAAGGCAAGACACTGATTTGCTATTAAGCGACTTCGCTGTTGGCTGCGTTTTCCTTTTCCCGTTCGAGCGCTTTCTTTCTACGAAACACTTAGCAATTAAAGGGTTAATGCGAATGTCGACATCGAAGCGACATCGTTCAACTCGGTAAAAGCCGCGAATCTTATTGAAACTTTGTAAATTTCTCAGAGACGGCACCCTTGCAGCAAAGTGTTGCGAAAGCGGAGAAACAGAGAGCACCCCCCCGTCCTCGCGTTCGTATAAACGCAATAATTCGGAGTGGCGGTTCGCAGGGGTCGAGAAGGAAGGAGTTACCGGGGTGGTTGGCATGCGCGTAAATGTAGTTATAAATAAATCTAGAGGCTCTTAATGTTTGCCGTGCTCGCGGAAGCGGCGGTGGAGCATGGCGAAGGAGAAATTCGGGGCAAAGAAGAGGCTAAGGCGGAAGGAGCGGGGCGCAAAGAGGGATAGACGAAAGAGCGAAGACCCAAAGGGTAGAACTCGAAGGGTCCAATTCTCGTGTGTGAGGTTCCTTCAACTCGCTTCTAAAGTATTCCGGATCCCGTTACGAATTCGACGTGTCTCGACTCATCGTCAGGATAGCTATCTTATGTTAGTTCGTGGCGTAAAAAATTAGACTGTTGTCATCGGAAATAAACGCATCACGAGAATCGATGTTCCCCGCTTCCTCACGGCGCGATTTAATGACTATCGCGGATGTTAGGCGAACAGAAATTAGCGGTCTTCGCCTTGTTCTACGTGCATACAATTAAAAGAACGCTCGTGTGCAAGCAGCGCGCTCTACTCGTGCCCCCGTCCGTCCGATTGTCGGACGAGTCTTTTAATTTCTTTTCCTGCGTGGCCGCCGACGATCTCGCTCGGATAAGAGCACAGTGCATTGCGGCACATTCGCACGGTAGGCGAAGAACTCGTTATTTCGCACGCTCTTGGAAACAGTGTTACGATCATTCCATGGAGAATGTAGCCTTGCGAGAATGAACACCTTCTCGGACATTTCACTCGGTGAGATAAATAGTTCAACAGAGGTACATATATTTCCGTTCCTGAGGCATTTAGCATCTTAATATCGATATTTATAAACATATAAGCTGATCACAACGAAGCTTTATTTCGCTGGTACGATTTCACGAAATTTCAGAACTATCGTTTCTAGAGAGGAAAAGAACAGAAAGAAAAAACAAAACTGGGGTCGAGATAAAAATGAGCTCTCAATTTGCCGCTAATTTCGCGGCCATTTGTCGCGATAAGTTCTCACTGTGGTGGATTCCATTCTATCTACTCTTCGCCGTCTTCCTGATACTCGCACAACAAAGGGCGCTCTAGTGAAATGAGTCGCGAAATTGTTCCGGTGGAATTTATCAATTTTCTTTGAAGGGATTCTAATTGTACTAATTTGTTGGTCTCGGAGGAGGGCACACCACTGGCTTCGCGGATCCGCCGCCACCGAGGGGAAAAGGATACGACGGAATCCGATCGTTTAATCTCCAAGATCACTCTCTTTCCAGTCTGTTCCCCCCTCCCTCCCTCCCTCCCTCTCCCTCTCTCTCTCTCTCTCTCTCTCTCTAAAAGAGACGTTCGTGTACACGCTATGTACGATATCCCAAGACGTATCTCTCCTCACCTTCAGCCCTCGGCGGAATGCTGATTCAGTCTACCGTGAGTGAAATGGGTTTGCTGGTTTCATCTTCGAAATCATCGATCTCCGATCTTCTCCTCGAAAAGCTACCGACTTTCCACTCGAAGGAAACTTCGTCCCGCGTTAAACGCGGCCAAACATGAATACGCAACGGGTCGAGAGAAAAATAAATCGTATAATTAATTTTACAGAGCAACTTTTCGTGCATTTTTTAATTACTATCGATCTTTGTAAGTAAAAAAGAAACTGCAACGTATAATTTTCACTTACGCATATGCCAACATATCCAATACTAGAACGACAACGTGGCAATTCCAGATCCGTCTGTCTATCTTAAGTTGCAATCACTGCTATGTTAGAAAACGTGCGTGAGAGTACGCGAATTAGATGCTACATTCACAAGTCTGTATATAATTTCGCGCTATTTTTAATTGATGCACTCTGCGTTTCTGTGCCAGTGGCGAGGCCATGCCTACTCCGCCTACATCACGGATATTCATGTGGTAATGTTACGAATTTATCGCGTCTTATTATCTATACGAACTCACCGGAGCTCATGCTTGCCTCGTCTTTGCTTCCTCTCCTCCTCTTTTTCTCTCCCTATCCCTCTCATGGATCATCGATCTCCTCGGATTCATACGCCTTCGATCTTTTCTCGTTTAAAGACGCCATTCTTCATTTCCTCAATGATATAACGCATTATACATTCGTTAAGAAGTCACTTATATTTTGTATCGTACGTTTTGTACAAGCGTTTGTAATACGCAAGTTCATGCACTCTTCGCGATATGAAAGATACGCGGAATGTATCATTACGATTTCCCGCCGCTTGTGCACTGTCATCTTCCTCACTTTCAAGTTTTTCCTCTCGTTAATAAAGCGGAAGACGAGAAAGAACGAGAAAAAACTTGCGGGAGTGCGACTCCGTGAGGTTGACGCGAAGCGAGATAAGTAGAACTCGGCCGTAATTAGCGTTACTTTTGCGAGGTTAATTACGAGGAGGATTCCGCCTGCGGCGTATTCCGAGGGAAAAGAGAGAGAGAGAGAGAGAGAGAGAGAGAGAAGAGAGAGAGAGAGAAAGAGAAGATAGAGGGAAGAAAGAAGAGGGGGCGCGTTCGGAGATGATCTTTGGGAAAGAAAGAACTTGCGGCCAGCGAGGAAAAGAATCGAGAGCTCGGGGCTGATATCAAAGCGAGGCAAACAATACGGCGAGATGCTGATGCGATTGTATTACGGCTAGTGGATCGGCAATCCATTGTCTCGTCACGTTCTGCCCACTCGATTCTTTTATCTCGATCCCCAGAATACTTCGTATCGTGTCATATCGAGTGAGCATCCATCGAAAGTAGCACGCTCTCTCGCCCGCGCACGGAGGGGTTCAATATGAAATCTACTGCGATACGATATGACAACGTACAGTTTTGCACAAAAAAAAAATACGCTAACGATATTCGATTACCGATCGATCGTCGACTTCCTGTCGTTTACGAATAAGCGGAAGCACAGGAGATATTAGATTAAACAGATAACCGCGTGAGAGCATACACTTATCGAATTCGATCGTTATCTACGTGACTCCATCTTACTTATAACGATATGTGTAGAAGAAAAAAAAACAGTCACGATGTCGAATCACAAATCGCAGCGATTTCTACACGGACGGTATATATAATTATATGGTGTACTATAATTACATGATAAATCCGAATGAGCGACGGAAACGCGTGGCTGCGTGGCTAAAATAAATGAAACCGGCGTGAAAACGAAATTGGATACACGATCCGGCGGGAACCGGAGTCGCCGGCGGAATTTATTTGTTCTTCATTCAAATGGCCTCATCTCGCATTTATGTATTCCGTGATATTGCACTTTTTAAACTCGCCTGCTTTCATCGCGCGCCCCGCTGGATATTAAGACCTCCGGCAGCGGTGTATTAGTCGTATAAATTTACTTCGAATGACGCTGAATTCTCGTTCTCCGCAGCACGGTACACACAACGCCCCTCGAACGTTACTCTCTTTCTCTCTTTCTCTCTTTCATTCCTTCCGCCACTCCATATGCGTTTCTCGAGTATGCTATATAACGACGATTTGTATTAATTACAGTCACTTGGCGAAATACTCGAGGCTGACGATTAATGACGTCCGTGAACCACGCGGGCGTATACAAATAAGCTATTCGATTATTTACATAATTGGCCTTCTTTCGCGAGTCAGGGAATCGCCATTCGTCAATCTCGCCGGAAAAAAGTCTGGGATACAGAAGAAAATTGGCTGCAAAATATACGTTGTGATACAAGCTAGAGAATATGACATATCTAAAGGTCTAATTTTATGATGGCAACGGACGATCGTTGAAGCAAAACGATATACGCGAGAAATACGAAGGCTGGACGAGAGAGAGGAGAAAAAGTGTAAGTTGTAATAAAAGCAGAGAAAAGCGCGAACGAGTGGCGGTGCGAAAGGCCGGCGGATGGGTGTTGCGGAATAATTGGTCCGAAGTATTTTTAATCGGAGCCGAAAAAATGTACACGGCGGCACAGCGGTATAGAGCAGAAGCAGCGACTACGAAAAAAAAAAAAAGCGAGAAACGCGCGGATGGATCGAGGGTGAAGCTGCAAGAGGATGGGCGAGCGAGTGCGCCGGAAGAAGGGAAAGAGAAAGAGAAAGAGGAAAAGAGGGAGAGAGAGTGCGCGAAAAATTTCCCTGCCGTTTAACTGTAGGCGTTGCTCGCGTTTTTAATCGACTCCCCGGCGTACACTCTGAAATTCCTTCGGTTAATTACGTGGATTTCCAATGCATCCAGACCCCGTGGAATTTTTACGATTGCCTGACCGCCGCCCTCCCTGCCCTACGCCACCGGGGGTGGGATTTGTACGACTGAAATATTCCAGGGATTTAATTTTATAAATGACCATCCTGTCCCTGCGACCCTGCTGACGATCCTTGCTCGATCGATCACCTCGGCTTCGCTGTTTCCTACCTTCTACGTTTCGTACGAGACATAAAGGGATGGTTAACGTTACACGATGATATGCGACACTCGGTAATGAAAATTCCATTTTTCTGCTAGTTTAATTTTTTACCTACGCCATAAAAATGTTAATTATAATCTATCTCACATATAATTGTGAGAAAATTATTCCATCTAATGAAAAATTTTGAGAATACAAGCGAATCGTGAACTGACAATAAATATAATAAATCGACTAAAAAAATATTAAAAAATCAACCGAAGAAATCTCAACGTCATAAATAATTCAATCCCTGTCGAGAACGAAGTATCGTTTCTCTCGCACTTCCTTCGTTTCTCTCTTCTCCGTTTTTCCCTCGTTACGTGACGGTCAAAGGGGGAACCTAATCTTTTCGCGAAAGGGTTTTCGTGAAAGCACCTGAGAACCAGGCAAAAGTCTTCTCCGACACCCCCTAAATACTTAATTCCATTCTTGGCTAATTGGACAGTTTTATTAAGGGATGCATATTTCAGATGGCGTTTTTATTATGTCTATTGGGAGCGAAGCGCCTTCTCACCGTCGACGATACAGGGAAAAAAAAAGAGAAGAAAGGCAGAGGATCGCATCGCGAGACTGCGTATAGAGGGGTTGCCGTTAGGGGCTGTGTTGCAGGAATTAGATTTTAACCCCTTGAAAAGTATTAGCACGGTCGAGAAGAGAGACCTCTAGAGAAAGAAAGAGAAAGTATAGGAGACGAGAGGGAGAGAGAGGGGCGGAAGAGCGGAAGGTCGATGCAAACGCAACCCTTTGCTCCCGGCCACAGCCGCCCGCGGTATTGTCTCGCGGATTAAAGTAAAAGTGTAATTTCTCGAGGACGAAAACCGTTTTTATACCTTATCTTCTAACTTTCTCTTCCTTTATGCCCGACATTATACTCCACCGCACCAAAGAAAAAAAAAAGCGGTTCAATCCTCTGCAGTCGTTTTCTACAAAATGTTATCGTATATCCGAAGGAAAAAATATTTTTATTATATTTTAACTGCATAATTTTATGCGCAATTTCGTTTATTAATTCTAAAGACAAATTTAATAAAGATGCAAAATTTATATTATAGAATGCGACAATCCTCTTTTGACCAAACACCCACAAAATTTTCTCGAGAAGGAATTTTAATTATCTTGGCAAATAGAAGAATTTTTCGACATTTATATACAGATAAATGGTAGATAATGGTACAATTGAGGATGAGGAGACGCGGGGGGGGGGAGGGGGAGGACGGATTGTATAAATTTTAATAAGTCTCATTCGCCGACCCTTTGAGCTCGACGAAATGAACGAATTAAAAGTTTCTCTCGCTTTAGTGGTCTCGCGGTTGACATTTTGGTGTGCGGTATGATCTCGCGGAATTGCTGAACTTTTGTCATTTCGACAAAAAGTGAGTGTGGCGACCCGCGGAAATTCGCCAAGAGCATTCTGAATTACTTATGTACCACGCTTCGCGCCGCCAGATTATCAAAGATAAGATCCAACGTTCTATTTATATAATTTTTGATGACGTATTGTGATCCGGTCCCACATGCACAAAAATGTAAAGTACTATGCGCTAGAATTCTAATAAATTTTATAGAATTGACATATCCATATTTATACGTTCTATAGACAGGCGCCTACTTATGTAAAATTTATTTTACCTTTCTAGTAAATGAGCGATTATCGTATTATAGCCATACTGTAAGGTATACTTTTTACATTTTGTAAAATAAATCTATAAATTACCATACATCTCTATAGAATTTATTTTATCGACGAATATTTTTTGCTTTATCGCTGACAAAATTTATTCGCAGTAAAAAATACAAGCGTAAAGTCTTTCTTGAAAGTTGTTCATGTTTATCAATCTTAAGTATTCGATTTATTTTACTGTAAGATAATAATCACTTGAATGGATTTATTATAATCACAATGTACTTTTTATTTTATATTTTCGATATTTTTATTTTCAGGCAAGTTAAGTTTGTCATAAATTCAGTAAAAATAGCCAAAATATTTTTACTAGTCTTGTAAGGAAAAAACTACTCAACTTTTCTTCGTTTACAAAAAAATGATTGAACCACAGTATAGATGAAACATTTGAGTATAGAATTAATAAGATTAATCAGAATCAAAAATTTTCATATTAAAGATAATGTTATTTTTAAATATGTCTTGATATTCAAATATATCTTTGGTTAATGCGAAATTAGATTTTCCAGACTCGTATCTGAGCATGGTGTAAAGTAAACCGGCATAGCGACCCTGGCACGCGTAACACTCCCTCGTTAACCCCTTTCGGTGGAGTATCGTCTTTTGCCCTCGCTCGCGAATCCGAGGAACCGAGTAAGATTTCAATTAAAACAACCCCCCGGCAAGACTGGGATTAGCTGTACGAATCCGTTTCGCAACCCCCCGGCGAAGACTCGGTTATGACGCGGCATAAATATCAATGTAAATTATCTCGGCAAGAGACGACCCGCGGAAGGAGGTCGCCAAGATGCTACGCGGACTAACGGAGACCTTTATGAACGCAATCATTGTGCGATTTTGCATTTATGAGGTTTAAATTGGTACCACCTACCGTTGCGTTGTCTGTTCTACCTATTACGATCAACTCGGTCCCAGTTTTTCATATCGTACTAAAACGAGCAATTTAAAACGCCGAAAATAATACAAATTATCGTAATTAAATATAATAAATTTCGGAAAAAGCAATTATTAATGAATATGAAATAATCATAATATGAAAAAGGAAAATATAAAAAAAGGCAGAAATATATGCTTGAATAAATTCGTTAACATTTCAATTTTTTTTTCGTATTTATTTGAGATTCTTGGAAACAGAATAAAAAATAAATTTTGGAACAATAATAAAAACTATGGAAAAGATATAATTGATAATGACGTGTATTTATTTTACTCGTGTTACATAACGACACGTCATAAGAGGCGCGTCAAATAATAATTCTCCAAGGGTAGTCGTGACTCGTATGTTCGTTTGAGTCGACGGAGAAAATCATACTACGAAATCATAATTAACGGAATTATGTCAGAGGTAACCCGATACGTTTTCGAGTAGCGGGAAGGGATCGTGAGTGGAGTAGCAGTCGAGGGGCGAGACGGCAAAGAGAGACCAGGCTTTCAAGGGCGTTATATCTAAGAAGGAAGGGTTGCGCGTTGAGAGACGCACTTCCCTCCCCCCAACTACAAGAGCGTATACACGCACGCACGCGTGCACGCGTGCACGCACGCATTTGCGATGTAATGAACGTGAAATTAAACGACGCGCCTCCGCGCTCGCGCGAGTCGGGAGATTGCGTTTGCTTTATTCAGGAGGTTTTAATTACAATGCCTCGGCATCGGCGCCCGAATATCGCTCTCCACGCTCTGTTTCGAGACACTTTGAGAAGTCGAAACGGTTGCGAGTTAAAGAACGGGCAGGAGAACTGCCGTCGGAGAAATATTAGTAGAAGTATATTTGATGTCCATCGTTAATATTTCTCGTGGAGAAAAAAGTAGCGAGGATCTACGATGGTAAGCTTGAAACATTGAAGTGTCACATTATGAAATAACTTACAGAAATTACATTTAATTTTATCATTCTATTGTAACATATACACTAAGAAAAAAATGTACTAAATTTTAATAAATATTTGTTTGAATAGTATGAACTTAACATTTATTTAAATTTAAAGAATAATATTAGATATGGGAAAAAGCGTTTTTTTAATGCCATCTAACGGGAAAAACGTCACGAACTTTTTCCCATACCTAATAATTAAAAAATCAAATTAATGGTTTCGTATTAATTAAATATACATTTACATTTAATAAATATTCAACTAGTATATTCAGCTATATTCAAACAATTATTTATTAAAATTAAGTACATTTTTTTCTCAGTGTACTGTATACAAGAACGATTGTGTAGGAATCAAATGAATGGAAGCCGTAAAAATCCTTTGTTTTTCTAAAGTTCAATTCTTCCGACGTCGATTAAGGTGTGGTTAACTGATTGTTTCTGTCGCAATAAATATCCTGTTATATGTATTGCAGAAAAGGTAAAAAAAAGATAAAATATTCTTTAATTCCGCATTTATCGTGTATTCTTAAATCAATATTGCGAAGATGAAAAAAACGAGAATGGAGAAATAGAGTGGTGTCACGTATTGAATTATATAATAAGGCGATTCTGTAATAGCGACATACGCGCGAAAATGCTTTTTGAAAGGAGTTGAAAGAAAAGAGACTTCGGTCGAAATCCATATCCGTTCTCGTGAAGAGAGTCGTGCTCGAGCGTGCGCGTAGCGAGAGAAGACGTAAATGAAGAAAAAGAAGAAGGGGGTTCCGGACGGAAAGCGAAAGAGATCCAAGAGGGCGTTAACTGAACTTTAATGGAGATCATAGATAAAATGTTCTGGCGGACGTTGAAAGAACTCTTTGACGGATTACGCCTAAATCGTATCTATCTCCTCTCGCGTCCCCGCGCTGCTGCCGAGAAAGATCATTGTGTATACCTGAAGACTTCGCAGCAGCAGTAAAGGATCGGCGGGTAGCCGAGGCTAAGTGTTATAATACCTGAAACCTCGATGGACTTACTGGGAGCAGAAGAGAGGAGAGAAGGTAGAAAAACTGACGAGAGAGCGAGGGGGAGGAGAAGTTCGCTCACTACTGTGCGAGAAAGTATTCTTCGGACTAACCGACGACGAGATTCCAAGGTGTGTTCTCCAGCTCTTCCTCTCTCTCTCTCTCTCTCTCTCTCTCTCTCTCTCTCTCTCTCTCTTTCTCCCCCTCCCCTTCGTCTTTTACCCTCCATCCGACTGGCTTTTGTCGGTGGCGTTTGGATCAGTATCGTTGTCACGATCTGCCAGGCTCGACTTCTGGAGATGCAGCATCGCGTTGACGGCAGCATCGCGGCAAACATACATCGACGCGCGAAATACTTGATTTCTTCGAAGATCCATACGGCGATTCCGGATAACGGAGTTGAAAATTTTATTACACCTGCGCGCGATAGCGCGATCGAGTGAAAGAGTAAGAGAGGGAGGACGGAGATCGTTAAAAGATCGGCACTTCGTTTAGAGGCGGATTTAATCTCTCTCTTGCTTGAAGATACCTTCTACCGACATTTATGCGCAAATCGGCGAATATTGTGCAAAGACCAGCTATTTTATTATCTTCATCTCGGTGAAAAGCTATAACGGCGTATTAAAGACGTACGTTGGTATTTGGAAAACTGGGTCAAACGGATGATTCGACCGTGGCGATTCTGTACACTGTTGTTAGAAGTATTCATCAATTTTCCCAACCGGATTTATTCGTTGACATGATTTTTGAATTAGATAAATAAAACATCGACAAATTACATTCAACATTAAATGAAATGACAAAGAAGAGAAAACTATTGTCCTGAAATAATGAATATATACAATTGTGTTAACAGCGAATTTATACTCGGCGTTATTCTCAGTGGATATATTCGGCTTTAAACTGTGACTTTGTCGCTCTGTCCCTTTATTCCTGAAAAATCGGAAAGCGCGACCCTACCAGCTATACGAAAAAATGTCGCATTTTTTTCCGCCCTTGGCAAACGAGAGATTTCCGGCACCCTCTCGGGCGAAGGAGTGCCGCCACGCGTACTTTCCGCCCTTTTTCCCATTCCCTTCGTCTTTTTCTCTCTCTGGATTTGTACTCGCGTTCATCGAGAGGACGAGATAGAAAGCGGTAAAGACAGAGAGAGAGAGAGAGAGAGAGAGAGAGAGAGAGACAGGAGGGCGAAAGCGAGAGCTCAACAAGTCGAATAAAAAGCTCATAAATAAAGAGGAGGAATTCTCCCTTGCTCTCTCGAAGCGCTCGGTTGCCCTCGACGTTTCCACCCTCTCGCATCCCTCGCAGTTTCTGCGAATGTCCCCGCGGACACCTGTTGCTGTTGCTCTCTGCGCGGCAACGACAAAGAGAGAAACGTAGAAACGGGAATTGTTGATCGCGGAAGCGCGAGCGAGAAGCGACGGAAGGGGAAGAGGAAGAGGAGAGGAAATTGGAGATATTCGGCGTCCTGATTCCTCGTCGCTAGCCGAGTGTCGACTGAGCGCGATCGTGATTCTGCAACACTGCACTCATTGGTCCACCCTCAATCCACGCACTCGAGCCAGAGCGCTTGAAACGGAAGGAGGTGAGCGTGACGCCGTGAATAATGTCCCTGCGTCTGCCATTCGCTTTGGGTATTTTCGCGTGTATGCTCTTTCCGGCTCTCTGTATCGTATATCATTCCGCTTAAGTTTATCGCACCATGAATGCACCGGTGAGAATACGATTCTACAGGTTGGTGTGAAGTGCGGTAGAACGGTAGAATGTACGTTCCTGTTCAATTAAGAGCTCTTGTTCCATAATTTCTCTTTCATACGTATAATTAAATTAAAATACACGTTATATATTAAGTTTCATTTTTTGTTATAAGACTACCCAGTATTGTTTCCCCGTATAATTTCGCATGATTGTTTCAAGCGTATATTTTCGAAGATAATATATCCCGTATCTCTCCGTCATTTTATATACATCCCGAAAGCTTCAAGATATTCAGCCGGGAGTGAAGATTATGCTTCCAATTAGCAGACAAAAATATCGGAAATGTGAAAAACAAAACGTAGTCTCTAATTTCGCTTATGAGCTTTATCAGAATGTCATGTCCGACACCATGACAGCACACCGCAAGCGGGGCCACGGGTATCCGAGGCAGCTGCTGATTTGTGATAAATGGAATCCGGGGAACGCGACAGGAGTGGGAATAGTATGCCCGCCGGGTCGTCCCGCTAATTACGGGGTGGCCTCGAATAAATTACAACCGAAAACGCCAACTCGTTTGTACACCGCCGCATTATAATTCCGCATCGTCGTTCTCGCCGCGGTCAGGAAAACGATAATCCAAAGAACACAAGCACGGGGATTTCTATATCCTCGGCTTTGTCGAGAAGCGCAGATAACTCGACCTTTTCACATGTGTATGTGTATCGCGTATGGAATATGCGAGGTATTTTATTTCCCAATATCTGCGCGAGATGTTTCGTCGTCGGATGTTTCAATTCCGGACTCACCGCGACCGATCCCTTGACCCGACAAATTGAATCGTGCGGAACACCGATGAGATCGTCGAAGGTCCAGTTTCTCTTTCCACCACGCAGCTGAAATGATTTTTTCAGGAGCATTAGGAGACAAATTGAAGTGCGATAAATATCTAGAGTTTTAGCCCTACGTGTCCCTTTATATATAGTTCAGTTGGTTTTTCTAACACCACGCCTCGAGAGATTTTCCAGCGAAAAAAATCTTAGGAAGACTCGTAGCTTGGAAAGTTCAAATAAACTACGATTCGAAGACGAAAGCAATCATCCATTTTTTAAGAAACGATAATAAAAGTCGAGAAATAAAGAGCGAGACCTCGTTGGTGAGTCAACGAGATCCATTTGCAAGAATTAACTCCGCGAAATTGGACCTCTTTAGACGTAGTACAACTCGCGTCGGAATAATAAGACTCTGGCATTATTCCGTGTCGAATGCGTTTTCACTCTCTCCCGCGAGGAAAGAAAAAAAAAAAGGAAAAGACGCGGGGCGAGTTCTATCTGCAAACGCCGGCTTTTATCCGGCTCGTTCGCCTGATCCCTCGAGTATACCCGACTCCGACTCTCGATTACAACTTTTTATTGCATTTCCATTTCATCTCTCGCCCAGCCAAGCAAGGAGTGGAAACTCTTGCGAGCGAGCGGGCACCGGAGTGAGATTGAAACGAATGCGTTTTAAACGTGATTATTGCGCCAAGTCTTGGACAGATTCAAGGGGAAAGCGAACGTTCGTGATATATATCTGCGACGCGTCACGAAAATATTGCGACAGTAATTTTAACCAAGAGATAGTTTTACAAGTAACTACTCTCTAAATTCTTTGAAGTGGAATCTCACTCTAAAGAATGAAAATTGAACCAGTATTGAGAAAAAGTGTAGTTCAATTTTCAATTTTTAAAAATAGAATTTTATTTTTCATACAGTGAAATTTACTCTAAAAGTTTCAGATTGTTTAGTAATTTAGAAACAAATAATTAGAAACTTTAAATAATATTAAGTAAACATTTACTTATAATAAATAAATATTTACTCAATAAAAATGATAGTTAAATAAAATTGCTGGTTTTTGTATCAAATAAATATATGTTTATATACATTTAGTAAATATTTACTTAGAACCGAAGGGTAAACCGTTGAGGGCATTGCGGTGTATCCCAAGATTTGGAGCATTACTGGGCATTATTTATAAAGAGAATTGTGTAATATAATAAGCGGTATGAGGTTATGTATTACTATGACATTAATGAGCATTAGCAAGGTATTAATGGGCATTATTAGAGCATTAGTGAGCATAAAAATTGGGCATTACTTGGCATTAGCAAGCATTGAAGTGTATACTTTGGTCAGGGTTACTTTGCTTAGAACTTTTCAAACGAATATTTATTATTTAGTATTTAAAATTTAGTATTTTTTCCAGTGTATAAACTAATGAATCTAATCAAGATAAAGAGCAGCGCGATGATTCACGACATAATAGCGTAGGACTTTAGTTCCAATTTATGCATTATCAACATCATTTTGTATTCTTCCGTAACATCTGCATTGTGAAAATGAAGAAAACGATCGATGGCACGACTGTACGCCTTCGCATCTCGAGATAATAAAGCAAAGAGGCGGAACACTCGCCGCCGCATCACGTTGCTATTATTTATTGAATTAATCTTGGACAAATACACGTATACAAATACACGCATGATTTTTTCTTCTCATTCTTTATTTTCTTCTGTCTCTCTCCCGCCCCATGGCACGCGATAGACGTGTACGAGGAGCATCAGAAGTTCCAACGCTACCGGAAGCTACGATGAGATAGCGCTAAGGGCAATTTGTCGGAGTGAAAGATATAACGCGTATCCCACCTCTCCGCAGGGCAAATCTTACGGCCGAACACACGCACTCTTCGATGCGCACGCGTGATTCCGCTGAACAATGTTATGGGAGCTGCTACGACATGATTGATGAAACATATCTCATAGCGGAAGGACTTGGAAATCCAAAGGCTAGAACAATTCTTGAGTGCAGAGAAAAAAAATACCGTTCGCAACCACTATAAATTGAGCATGTATAATTGGGAGGCTTTAATTTGTTCACCTAACGTTTTAAATTTTTCTTCTCGTCCGTTAAGTAAATAAAGCAGAAATAAATATCGGAACGACAATGCATCAACAAGTACAACCAAAGCCACGTTTGTGCACCCGGTAGCTACCCTCCTGTCGATGTCTCCTTTTTTCGAGTATCCGAGATAATTTGGGGATGCGTAAATCCCGCTATTTACCACGATAAACGGGGCGTGAGCGATATTTGCAAGAGAAAGAAAAAAAGTAGAGGGAAAGAGAAAAAGGAGGGCAGATGGAACGACGGTAGAGACAACGAAACAGTAGCAGTGGCGAGAATCTCTGCCTGCATCAGCTCTCTTTCCCTCTCTCTCTCTCTCTTTCTCTTTCTTTCGTTCTATCTATCTCTAGAGGCGGTCCAAGGAGGTTTTAGAGCATTCAGAATGTATTTTAGCGAACGCCCGGGTGAAGACTGTCACACAACCGAATGTCGGCCACCCGTGGCGATCGACGGGGGCGTGAAATCGGGCACCTCTTTAAACGCGAGGTGACACCCGCGGGGCGATTATGTGACGATGATGACGACAGGAGGACACCGATGAAAATAGAGTGCGGTGCCCTTTCAGACACGGTCAAGCGTGCCGAGCGCGAGAGTGCAACGCGTGAGATATTACGACAGGACGATCTCTCTCTCTGAATCTGAAACCCGGTTGCACCATGGGCTACGCGGCGTGTTAACCCGAACAAAACATCGCACCCTCGTTCATCGAGACGAGCGACGGTGTATTTTAATATCAACTGTGGAGAAATTCATTAGTTTAATGTAGGTCACGTCGTGAGTGATTTAGCGGAAATGTTGAGAGAAAATTAAATTGAGAGAGAGAGAGAGAGAGAGAGAGAGAGAAACGAACGCACAGACATGTTTGTTATTAAAGATCGTACGGAATCTTGTAGGGCTGAAATTCTATCCTGCAATTTTAGTTTCGAATTTATGACAAGTCCGACAGACTCGCCGTTGCTCGAGTATAGAGTTGAACACAGCGCACAAGTACGAAGGAAGGATGACTCCAATTTCTAAAGGAGCGTACTGGCAATCGAGACGAGCCGGAATCGAAGGGGGCGTGTGTTATTAACGTGGAGCACATACGGTATCCGCGACGCGTATTCTCGATCCCCGCGGCCGGCAGCCCGTTTACCACGCTCGGCGAAAAATGCGTCGCCGATAAGCATCCGGCGCCATGCGCCGGATAAAAAGGACCGTCTATAATAACACAGTGTCTATCTGAAATCCTCGAGTCGAACCGTCGCGCGGCGCGGGCAAATAACCGCGCGTCGCGCACAATCACGATGCCCGCACACTCAGGTATATTGCCATTACCGTGCCCGTGGGATTATTTACGGTTACCATAACTCTCAGGCTCCGTTGCGCTTAAGATCTTAAGAGGCCTCTGCATATATGCAAGTGGAAAAAACATGTGTAACCACAGACGATTTATTCACGCCAGCTGCTTTAGGACCTTTAGGAGCTGCGAAGGACGCGCGAGTCTCGTGTTTACCAAATTATATAGCTAATCATCATTAGTGACGTAATTTTCGCGACGCTAATTTCTTAAGTATCAGTCTCCTTTCAATCTTGTTAACATTGTAACCCTCAAATATCTACATTTTTTTTTAATTACAATGCAATGTAAAGAATACTATACAACACGATTTTCAAAATAATTCTCGTCTTCTCTAAAGGTTAATATATAAGGAAAAAATCACGTTTGATATCTCTCACTCGTTGCAACTTCTTAAGAAACAATGAGAAATATCAGAAAACTCATAGATATTGCCTACACCATTCTTGCTATGTGAATGATAACAACGTGATCTTGTGTAAAACAAACATGTTGTAAGTGCGAGTGTCAGTCAAATTTCATTGCTGTTACGAAATAATCCATGTGCGTATAAAATAAATGTCAAATTTCCTATTTTATTAATTAGAAATTATAAGATAAGTGATTGGTCATTATCGCATTAAATTATGTTTATTTGATGCATAATAAAATGTATCTTTTTGATCGAGAAAATATTCATGTAAATTAATTAATTATTGTTATATGTTACTAAATGTTTATGACCCGAGAAATTACGTGTGAATTCGATAACATAAAGGAATCAAACATTAAATGCAACTCAATTTTTTAAATTTATTTATTGTGGAATCATACAATTTCACTCCTCTTGGTAAAAATTTTGAAATAATAATAAAATTAATAAATAAATTTTAATATATTTTCATCATGTAAAACAAAAATAAACTTGATTACTTAAACTTAAATTTAATAATTCCTTTTAAATAGAATAGTTAATAAATTAATCAAATTTTTAATAAGTGTAATAATTTAGTAATTTGCGTGTAACAATTAATATTTACCATTGGCCGATTTCGAGTCTCAGCTGATTTTTCTAATGACGTCAAAAGTGGAATCAGCTGAGCAGCAAAAATCGATATTATTTGGGTGTGTGAGAATGAGTAAGGCGAGATAGATAAAATTTTTTTTCATAAAGTTTTCAATTTTCATTATTTTTTTAGAATACATTATTAAAACTGTACAGTAATTGCAAGAAATTATACACCACATGTAATATACTCTACATATAACAAACGTGATATGTAGAATATATTACATGTAGTATGTGGGCTTTGTGTGTTGTATGCGTATGTATATGTGTGTATAATTACTGTACAGTTTTATACTAAAAAATCAAAACTAAAAATAAAAAAATTAGCATGCCATATTTTCAATTTTGTTTTCTTAATATAAACATACGGAACCTTTTTTATTTTTTATAAGAAACTGTAGAACCATGAAAAGAGTGCTACTGGAATTGTCATTATTTTTTTTCATATTAATATCGTGTTAATTTCATAGATTCCGAAACGTTTCACGAGGAGGTGAATTGCGAGGGTAAACGTTGATGCCACAGTGCGTCTTTCGTACATCGTCTTATGCACGTCAAACGAAGAAGATCCATACATACTGTATATGTAGTGTAATATCGTTAGCACGTTAGTCCGCCATTGCGCATGGAGACGCATTTCCGTCGTTTCAGTGACAATCTGATTTTCTGTTCGCTACGCGTCAGAGTTGTGCGAGAAATCGCGTCGTTGAAAAGCTCCGAAGCTGGTAAGAGGTACGGAACGAGGAATAATGCGATCGAATAATTATCATGCGAGGATCCTTTCGGACGTATAAGGCGGAGAGATCGCGGTAAACGAATGCGGGTTGTACGAGCTGTCCGTGTTGAGACGAGCGTCGAGAAAAGGAAACGAGTTCGAAGTCCGCAGACGGACGTCGCGCAACGCCTTGCGATTCTCAGCATCTAGGCTCGGGTGGGTTCTTTAATAATTAAGGTGCCTCATATGCGGCGAGACTGCCGTGGATGGTAAAAACGGAAGTTCTCTTTTAGACGGCGCTCACAGACTTGAGAAATTCGATCGATATTTTGCTAAAGGTGAATTCCGTTGCGGCACTTCGTCACATTATAACGCGATCGACATATCCGAAATGTTAACTCACAAATAAAACTCCAAAAATTGTGGGATAAATACAGAAGAGATAATATTTAATAAAATTGATTTTATTTTATTTTATTTTTTTTTTTTCATCATCTCGCACGTCACCCGTGCCGCTATCTTTTATGAAGTTTCCAAGATGCATCGTCATTGTATATGAACGTATGCTAATGCTTAAACGCACGAAAGCTTAAAGAGTGCACGCGTAACGCTAATGTGCTCTGGACTGGCCGTATTAACGACTCGCGTATTAACGACCTCGCTAGGTGCATTACAATGTCGAGGGCGAGGAAACTAATTAAGAACGCACGGGGATTCCGGAAAGAAGCGAACTCGCACGGTAGCAGCGCATGTTATCAGTTAAACGAGTATTAAATGCAAGAAAATTTAACGTTACCCACACGCTACTGTGATTATCAACGGCATTAGCGTGAAGTTATTAATGTGATGGCTTTATTACAAATTTCTAACATAACAGAAATAGATTGGATTAATGCATCACGAAAATAATTATGAAGCGCAGCATGAATTCATTTGTCTAAAATAATATTTTCGATGTCAATTTAGTAGAAAGTGTAAAAAATTCCAACTTGAGGTGTACATAATTCCATAATTAGAAATTCAATGAGTCTCACGACATACTCGCGTCAATTGCATGCATTTAGCAGTGCCTCTGGTGAATCGAAACGTCTTGCGTGCACCACGTGCCGCAAACGCATCGGTATATTATGTGCGCGAGAGCGTGACCGAAGGAATAGGTAGGACGCGCCTTATTGTTAGATTATCACAATGCAACGTTCTCGCACGAACAGGATCTACGGTAAAATCGGGCGCGATGCTTCCGCGTGGTCTCGCGAAAAAGTAAAAAATTGCGCAACGACATTTCTATAAAGAAAAAAAAAAAAGAAAAAAAAAGAGTCGCGCGCGGCGAGTGCATTCACCGGCATGGCGGTTCAAAATAACGTTACGATTGCGCTACATGCGAATTAGCGCAATTAGCGTTCACGTCGACAGCGTCTGCGGTGAAACCGAAACGAGTAACCGCGAATTTCCGCGATATTTCACAACTATAGAAAAAAGTTAACTCGCTCGAAGATACAAACTCAACTTCGAGAAAGGAACGTAAAGCTTAATGATAATGATATATATATATTGTATTTCCTATGTTTCGAAAAAATATTAGAGAGATAGGAAGACGAAATCAGATAAAAAATACATGAGAAGCATACATGGCAACATGGTATTTCCAACGCGAAAGGATATATGGGAATAGATGAGAGGGGGACAGCTCGTAATACTATCAGCTCACCATCCTTCGAAAGAATTTAATATAAAGAATCGTTTTTTATAGCAGCGATTCGATACTTTCAAGTTATGCTAGCGCCGTTTCTCCTCCTGCGTGGAATGAGGAAAAGCACGTGCTCGCAAGAGATAGACAGAGAAAGAAAGAGAGAAATTATGTTGGATGGATACAACAAAAAAGGGAATGGGACAGGCAATCCTCGAGTTATCTATATGTATCCAGCTCAACGCGTTGCCAACAACCCGAGGAATCGCAACCGCCGCTGCCAGTTGGTATCATTAAAACGTAATCACTGTTCGCTAACCCCGGTGATGCTAATTTGTACGTTAATTAATGCCGAGTACCATTGTGCTCGCTTATGCCTACAGAAGCGATTATTTAGCGCGTTGCTTAGCGTTAGAGACTAGTAGGTGCATTCGTCCGCTCGCTCGCTCACTCGCTCGCTCGTCGATCAACACGCTCGCGCTTCCTGTTTTCTATCTGAAACGATTACGGCGCGCCGTTTCTCGAGCGAGGTCGGTTCAATGTGTTCCCGCCATCATCGGCTGCCGTGAAATCTTGGTTATCGAGGACGCAAATGCGTATACATATATCGCGTCGCGAAAGAAGCGCGCGGTCGCATCGGAGATTTCTTCTATCTCCTATGATCGAGCAAAATGTAGAAATCTTAATACTTTGAGATACACTTCCTGAGTTAATCTCTATAGAACTGAAACTCGCATTTTTCTCGCGATCAAAAGAAAAGACTGAATGAATTTATGGTTGTTGAGAATGTTCTTTACATTACATAGCAAAGTACATACACTACAAATCCAAGTGTGTAAAAAGTCAAGCTTCAATATACGTGTGTGATCAGTTTTCCGTGTAAAAATTATACACCATACTACATACAAATAGATTCACACATTTAAATGTGTAACATATAATAGTGTAATTTTTATGCGGAAAAATAAATGGCACACATATATTAAAGTCATTTTTTTTACACACTTGGATTTGCAATATGAATGATAGAAATCTATTCGAATATCTTTGCAATGCGATTGTACATCCGGACTATTCTGTACAAAGCTGAGAAGAAAAAGTCTTCGTTCTAGTGGCGCGATCCATTCCGTTGCGTTAATAATTATAAACCTATTACGAGGATTGTCGAATGTATTGTCTAGTAGAGACAAGAGAGAGAAACAGCCGGTATCCTGCTATCCTTCACAAGTGCCAAAGTGCTCTTCTCGTAGGTGCTTGAACGAGAGGCGTGCGTTTAGTTGTAGCCCGGAACACGTTCGTTGTTTCCTCCCGAGGCACTCTCTGTGCCTTTGCTTTCTCTCTCTCTCCCTCTCTCTCTCTCTTTCTCTCTCTCTCTCTCTCTCTCTCTCTCAGATGTTCTTCATTATCGAACACTAAACGGCCGCTTCCCACGACAATGGGTTCCCCCGGCTACTTCTTTTGAAATTCCTTTTGTTCCTAGCGGCCACAATGATTCCCCTGCCTCGAGAGGACTTGCGAAGGAGACGCGACCGTTGCTTCTGGATATTTACGGGGACCTCCTCGCCACCGAGATTCGTCGTCGTATCCAGGCCATCCGGTAATTGGCATATTCGCGAAAGCGCAAGCTGGTTACATGTTGATCGCGAGTGCAATTATAGACAACAATAAAGCATTAACTCACGGCGCACAAGTGCACTCTTCAACACGCTCAACGAACTCGCTCCTTCTAATAAAAGGTGTGTGAAAAAAATATGCTTTCAGAGAACTACGGCAGAGTTGGTTTAAGTTAAATACGATATTTGTAATTTAATCCTGAATTACTCAGCAAGTGTTGGCTAAAAATTGAGCTGAGCTATAGGGAGCTAAGTTTCCATCTTTATGCGTCGTGACAGCGCGTAATCCCTTTTTATCAGATAGCAATCGCAAAAGTCGATTTCAGATCGTACAGAATCCACCATGATCGGCACACCCCTCCTCGATCGACGATATCGGTCAGCTGCTCTCTCATGTATTCTTTGTGCCGCAGACTGACGGTGCAATTTCGACCCCACCTCCCATAGCCGTCGAGGCGAGTTTTTTAGCGAATTTAATATTTATACCGAATGACTGATGACTATAATAAAGAAACGGGGTCGTATTGTTCGAAACATTTTTGTCATTGATCGATACGACGCTCCGCTCCGCGTTCCGACTGGCTGCTGGGAAGAAATGCTTTCACGTATGTACTCTGTGGACCCTAATGCCTATAGACGAACCGTATGTTGGATATCTAGCGATCATTTTCAGATCCAAAAGTCGAGAAGTCAAAGTGGAAAGCTATCGTGCGAAATGCACTCTGCTTTCTTCCTTCAAATCCGATTTTAAAAGAATCTTTTACAAATTACAATACTCATAAAATTCAAACTTTAGCCGTCATTTAGTCGAAACAAACGTGGGATACGAGGACACAATAAATTGAGACTATAATAAACGAGAACGGGATCTGTTTATGAGAAAATTATCACGAAGGCCAGAGATGAAGGTGATATCGTTTAACGTACACGATTTAAAACACTTTCGAACATTCGTGCTGAAAAGCCAATGATGTATGATGCGGTGTTTTTAATGGTCCGAACCGATACCTGCTGACTTCCTTCGTGTCCGTTATACACCATGATTTCGATGTTTCGGTCGAGACGAAATGTTACTCGATCCGCGTGAAATCGCGATTGTTCCATCGCCAGAGCGTTTGTACTTGCGGTCGAGCAAGACAAAGTCGTTTCCACCTCGCAGAAGGGAAGAATCGAATCTCATAGCGACGACGTGTGGGTACAGGCAATCATTAACGAATCATTATCGTTCTCTGCCCTGGCTCGGGGCCGGGACTGAACTCTCGAAACAAAACCATTAATGATTTCTATTTGTATTCGTCCGTTTCGCTCGTTTCGTGAGAAGGAGGTGGAGAAGAGGGCCCTGGATCCCCCGAGACCAAGTCCTCAGTGAATTATGTGAGAAGTTAGCTTATTTTCGTTAAGCCGAACTCCCGCGGCGCGAACAAATCGTCCTTCGCTGCTGCTTCTCGAGACTGAGCTTTGTTTTTCCTATTATTCGCCCTTTAGCTTTCCATATACGATATCGCTTTCTCACTCGCTCGTTTTAAACTGGCGCGAAGAGCATCGCACGTCGAGTCATCGTCAACCTTTCGCCAACACGTCTCACCTGTCCACGTATCATCATCTACATATATCAAGAGCTATCCAACAAGATTCTTCAAACAATTAAGAACCGTAGATCATGTCTATTAATTATAGATGTGTTAATTAGCGTATATCAATTTAACGGAGTAGCTTTATATATTTATCGCGTTAATAAGGCATATTTATAATTACTATTTATATAATATTATATAATAGTATATGTAATTAATATTAATATTAAATATCAAGAAATAATGCATACGAGATATCATTTCATGACTACGACGACGGTCTATCGCCTTCCAGTCATTCCCGGCTGAAAACAAATTTAACGACCGACACTGTTCGCGCTTTGCATCCCAATAGAGCGGTAGGGAAGGTAAGACGGAGACGAGGTGGATAGACAGGGAGCAGAGAACGCAGAATGAAGTAAAGTAGGAAGAGATGCGAGAGGAAAGCGGGGAAGGAAGCGAGAGAGGAAGAGAGCGTGTTGCGTTTCGCGCGCATATATTTCGTTTTCTGTTGTTGCCTGAGAAAACAGACGGTCGGGCCATGGCCGACCATCGGCCCGTCAAAGTAGGGCCCTCCTCGTTCTCTTCCTTACACGTATCCCGGACCCGCCGCAGAGCCCTTCCTTCTCTTCCTTAAAGCCGAGCAATCGCTTCTCTCCCCCTCCCTCCGTCTCTCCCTCCCTCACTCTTGCCGTTCGTCTCGACGCTCGGCAAGTTCCTCTCGTTATTTATTAGCAATCGCGGGGAGTGATGCGCCTAAACCAATATCGTCAGAGGCGCCGTGCTCAATATTGGTCCACTGAAAACGATGACGGTGGTAATGACGATGACGATCATGGCATGGCGTCGGTACCATTCCCCTTCCTCTTCTTATGGAATATCACGGTACGTATAGACACATACGGCTGGTATATATCAGGCGCGTGTATCATCTGTGAAAACATCCCTGCTAATTGGCGCCTAATATTTATTGTAATTTCAAACACGTGAGCTCGCGTCGAGACCGCCTCCGTCGAACGCGAGAAAGAGTCTCTCGTAGAAGTCTGTACTCCCCGTATCCTGGTACCCGAGCGTTTTACGACCTCGTTGTACTATAGATTTATTTCTTCTCAATAGGCGCATTGCGGATTCTAAACGTTTACTGACCTCACGTTAACCTTTCGATACGCAACGCATCATTTTCATCTTATGTCAAATCTTCAATTTAAAATGTTAACAGATATTTTTATACGTCAATTCTAGCGCATCGATGTGTAACGATACAGAGAGATATTTTCAGCTTACGACAGATCGACGCCACGTCGAAAGAACTGATATCCCATATGAGATATTATACTCACAAAAATATAATGTTAGAAATTGATATACTCGTGCAAATGGAAGTATCCGATCGCGCGAGAGAATATCACAGAGAGTACCATCCACTGCTCTCGTGTTCCAATTTACATCAAATCAGGAAGACAAGCTGAGAGAAGAACTCGGGAGCGCAAGAATTGCTCACGTAGAGAGACAGGCCAAACGTTAGCGCGAGATTCTCTTTTTTTTCTCTCTCTCCCTCCTTTTCTCTCTCCCTCTCTGAATATACCTGGATGTAACCTCGGAGGCACTGACAGAAAGCGACCCGCCCACAAAAGTAATCTCGCCCTCGGTCGAGAGAGAAAGAGAAAAAGCCACACCTGATTCATCAGCGAGGAATAAATCGAAAGACGAAAGAGCCAAAAACAAAACGATTCATCCACCGCATATAGTTCCCGCTCTTTTCTTATCCCCCACCCTTTTATCCTTCGCGTATATACCTACGCACTCTGTCTCAGATTTTTGCCTCTTCTTCTCACGGGGTGCGCTAGGTAATTCCGAAATGATGCATCCCGAGATCGTTTCCTCCGCGCATCTAATGCGCCAGGAAACGAACGCGGACCCACGTGTGTAGGTGTAACTTGCCTGTTTCTCTCTCTCTCTCTCCCTCCCTCTCTCTCTCTCTCTCTCTCTCTCGCTCGCTCACTCGCTCATTCGCTCGGTTCCTCTCTCTCTTACTTCCTCTCTCAATCGAGACTTAGTCAGGTACGCCCCGACTATCCGTATATAAATTACCTTTTTAATTTCCCACCAAGACAAATGATTTAATTTATTCTATCAATTATCGATGGAGCGAGGCGCGGCGGCGCGAGGACGGGTGGGATTGGATTGGCGGGAGGTGGGCTTGTTTGGTTTTCATTTCGATTCGTCGATATCTGATCGGCAGTGAATCTCTTTCGCCCGTGTCCCTCGATCGGCGATCTCGCTCGTTCTCTTTCTTTTTTTT
>Ga0157364_1000448_pt1 | contig 27785 bp, 14 predicted proteins | sample AttsexASBM2_FD_111476 | JGI IMG/M metagenome (GOLD analysis project Ga0157364, IMG submission 111476) | Fungus gardens microbial communities from leaf cutter ant in Ribeirão Preto, State of São Paulo, Brazil - Atta sexdens ASBM2 | ecosystem: Host-associated > Fungi > Mycelium > Unclassified ... | reverse complement strand
ATCCTCACCACACACACACACACACACACACACACACACACACACACACACACACACACACACACACACACAAAAATATTTATTATGTTTGATTTATATATATAGACACACCGAGAGAAACTACCTCCACCCAGTATAAAAAAAATAAATATAAAAAGAGAGAATAAAAGAGATTATGTTGTGTGTGTGTGTGTGTGTGTGTGTGTGTGTGTGTGTGTGTGTGTGTGTGTGTGTGTGTGTGTGTGTGTGTGTGTGTGTGTGTGTGTGGTGAGGATAGGATAAAAAGAATGAATCAAGTTTTCTTCTTGGCACGTAATATTGCAGGTAATAAAAATTCTGTTCTTTTTTTTATTAAAGAATCCTCAAAATAGAAAATATTTTTGCTTTTTCTGCTGAACGTTTAGCCAATGTCTTCTCGATGTCCGTGAAATACAATCTTTGTAGCGTAATATCAGTAATCGATAAGATGAGAAATCATAAATCGGATAAGATGATGTTTATATTTACATCACTAATGTTATTTGACGGTAATATGGTAATACTCACGTCGCGATGATTTTTCCTTTCTTTTCAGAATGCACTTTCGGCAAGCAGATTCGCGAATTGGGCTCGACATGGTTCGCGGACTTGGGACCTCCCTTCGGAATCATGTATTGCATCAAATGCGAGTGCATACCGGTACGTGTGTATATTATAACTTTCCTCCTTTTTATTTCTATTTAAAAAAAATAATAATAATACCTAATATAAACTCGTTACAGCCCGTATTAAAATGTGTCGTATGTCACGCGTTCAGCGTTCGGCGTATACGTAGTGTTTAGTAAACAATCAGTACCACACCAGCATTTATTAACATACATGAATAAAGAGCGACGCGTACCCTCTCTCTATCCTTTGCCTTCGAATTTATTGTCAAGAAACATGCTATAATCACATCCTAGGTACTTATTACGACTTTACGTTCACGACGTCGTAATTTTTTTTCTCCTTTTTTAAATTCAAGTCACATCGATGTTTACCGAGTTATGGTATGTTCGAGTGTTATAAAATGGAGAGAGGATAAATTTCTATCGCGAGATAAATTCAACGCAGCGGGTTCGTGGATCGCGTACATTCTTGCGATTACGGTGTTGGGTGCCCTCCGTTTTGTTGCACGCGGCGTATAATTTAACTTACTCTTGTGCCTATAAATGCCATGCTATTGACACAAAGGTTGACGTATCAAATGTCGAGACGCCGAATCCGAAACATCACTCGGCGAGCGAGGCGCAGGTGTCCGAGTGATTCGACGGCAGTTGGTTCGCCGACGTGCATCACGAAATACGCACGGATACTTATATATTTATTCGAGATCGCGCAATAATCGTCATTTATATTCCGATTGTACGCATACCTTCTTTTCCCCCTCCCCTTCTTCTCGATTCCGTGACAACGCAACGAATAATCTCGATGCGTAACACCGAATTCTTACATGCAATAAACAATGAAACGCTATTGCTCATCCTGTGACGTAATCATATTAATATTCGTATTGGCCGGGTGTTACATCGTTTGTAAACACGCCGAGAAAACATTTGTTACGCGCATTACGATCGCACGTTAAGCACGACTGTAGCGCTTCTTGCGATGTGCACTTGTAACTTTCTTTCCTCATGCAGTATATTTCATTAGCATTCGCCAATTTTTTTTCACGCCTTATCGCTGTTTCATATACGCCTAAAGAAATTCCGCGTAATAATATTCTCTCCTAAGGTATCTTATATTCTTGAATATATTATTTCTATCCGTTTTATCGGCAGTGTGAAATTTTCACCCTTTATTTTGGTTCTTTGAACTTCAGTGCAGATTTTTATATTGTTCCGGATTGTATAAAAATCTGAAAAAATTCTTACATACCATTGTGAGAGCTTTATACAACATTAAATTTTTATGAAGTTGGATTTTATTTTATTTGTTTATTACAGATTTATTATATATTTATCTATCAGAATTTTTACAATCAAAAATCGACTTTGTCTTAGTCTAACATTTCTGGTGAAAAATGACTACACTAAAAAAAAATTATTAACTTGACTAAATTAATTCCTTTTTATTCCTTTCATTAGAGAATGTATGTATTTAGATTAAATATGATATACTTAATATATTTAAAAACACGTATTCTTTGTCGGAAGAAATAAAGACGAACTAAATTAATTTAGTTAAACAATTTTTTCTCAATATGTATGTATTTTTTTCTATAGAAAATTTTGCATTCGTATATTTTTAAATGCATTCGTACGTTACATTAAATGAAAGGTATTTGGATCAACTCTTGAGTATGTTTTAATCGTTGTTGATCGCGAGGCTCGAATCTGCCATCCGTTATCGTCGTTATGAGAATTTCGAGCGCGCCGAATCGTTAAATCTTAATGTGTAAATGTTGCGGAATTTATGCGTGTACTAAACGACGATAAAACACGCGATAAGTAATCGGTGTAAATGCTAATGAGACGCTATCTGATGAGTTTACCGAGAAGAGAAAATTAATTATACGATCGTACAGAAGGAATGGTGTACGATCATTACGTACGACGCCATTAAAATCACCAGTACGGTCAGATCATTAGAGGCCGCGGAGTTCTAATCTTTCTCGTAATGTGGCAATAACAGGTATGATTATGATCAAGGCGATAAAACATTTTGACCGAAGCAATTCGACGAACGCGTAAAGTCGATTCCGTCGAGTCTCAAGTTAAATTTTGCGAAGCGCGGACGCTTCGATAGCTGCGCGCGCGAGATACTCTCGCTACGAAAAATTGCTTAAAAATTTTTCGTTCTTCGAAAATATTACGATCGACTGAAAAGATGGATGGAATCGAGACGGAAGAGAAGACGGGAGACGCGGCGGCGCGCTGTTATGTTCGGCTCGTGGACGAAGAGCGCGAGAGCGCGGATCTCTATTTTTAGACTTCGGAGGAATGACAGTCCCTCTTCAGTGTACATGAGGAGCTATTGATAGGTCGCGGTCTTGCTTGGTGGAAGAAGCAGACGCGTCGCGTGAATCACACGTCGCTGCGAGAGAGAAGAAGCCATGTCTCTTCACCTAAAGTCGTCACGGGAACGATGTCGCGTCTTGTCGGACATTGGACACTTGTCGGGATACCCATCGAGTACGGCTCGCCACTTACGATGTGGACTTAAAGAGTAGTCTGTTAATGATCGCCTTTGGAAATTTTATGTATCGTTATATATTCAGCGGAGATGAAAATGATAAAAGTGAGCAAAATCACTAGGGTCTAAAGTTAGAAATATTCTATACAATTCATTTATTCTTGTTTAATTTTCATCAGGTCGTGTGATACACAATCGGACCCCTGCTTATACCATTTTCTCTCGTCGAATCGATCGTGTTGAACGTGCGTCGTTTCACGCTTCAGGAATTCCGTGCGCGCGCGCCGCTCTATAAAACCACCGACTTAATTCTTCTCCGTAACTGGAACCACGCGACTCGCGGCCGCACTTTTAGTAACTGCGTCGCATTGCCGCGTTGCCTTCGTCTCGTAAATTCTTTCCATTGTCATGCCAGAAGGCAATCAAAAATTAAGTCTGAGATACAATTGAAAAACAGGCAATAGGAATAATAAGTTTCAACTTATTAGAAACGGTGTATTCTGGCATGTAAGTTGAAATCTATTATTTCCTGTTCCTATTATCTTCTTTTTTTTTTTAATTGTGTCTTACCGCGAGGAAAGCAGATATAAAGATGAAGTAAGACGGCGGGAAATTTGTGCGAAGAGAATTCCGAAAAATTTGCCCAAGGCCGTCTCGTGCGTCTGCGAGAAGAAGAAATTTCGAAATAATCATAATATAACGTATATTTGTTCTTATTTTTATGTCTTTTAGGTGCAAAAGAAACGGCGGATCATCGCGAGAGTTCAATGCCGCAATATCAAGAATGAATGCCCGAAACTCACGTGTGACGAACCAGTTCTACTCCCAGGGCGATGCTGCAAATCCTGTCCTGGTGACTTCAGTAAGTTACGCAACACTTGTCCGTATTATTTTTCACCTCGCTGCGATTATTTCCGGTTAATCTCTTTTTTTCCGATGGTCAAAAGCGTGAGAATGATGAGATAAGCCGAGATAAAATTTTTATGTAATCTTCAACTATACATTTTCACACAATATATTGATCTATATTGTTCTTCCCTCGATTCATTATCTATAAAGGAAATTGGGAGGGACTATGATTCACGAGTATCTTGGCTATTTACTTCATCCGCATTCTATTGCGACTAGCTAATGTGTCCGATGAATACACCTAATATTCGAATAAAAAATGAATGAAAATACTCATTTGAATACATTTCTTTTTTATTCATTAAGAAACGAATAAATATTTTTTCATTCCATTTGAATGAAAAAATATTTTTTTAATATGATTACAAATATTTTTATTTCGTATTCACTTTTACTCTGTATTATCTGCACACAGCTCGCAAGCCCACAAGAGAAAATAGAAATCTAAAAAAACAATGGTTACGCGATTATACCGTACGCTTAGTCCGCGACTTATACGATGGGCGTCCCCCTATAATCTATAGATTAAACAAAGACATTTCTATTGAGAATAAATAATAAATCTCGGAATTTAATGTCCACAAACTATAATGAACGTCGCGCCCAAGATATCCTATAAAATATTTATAACATTTATAACATACTGTTATATAATCGGAATTACATCGAAATGTGCATAGCGCTCTATCAAATAGATAGATTTATAAATAAAAAAATGTGTATTTTTTTTTTAAATATTTTTCAAAGTTTCAAAGTTTCCTTTATAAAATTTGAATATTACAATGACAAAAATAAATAAAATTCATTTTTTTTTTTTACTTAAAGTCATCGAAGTACCGATTATAATTAAGAGATAACGATTGCTTATTGGAGCTTTTTTTTTCAATTTATATTTTGAATAAATATGAATACTCGTTAAATATTCATAATTTTTTTGTGAATAAATATTTTTTGAAAACTCAAAATTTTGAATAAATATATGATTACATTTTTTTTATGTGAAAATTTTGAATAGATACAATTTAGAGCTCAATTAGAAATTTTTGTATTCATCGGGCATATTACGACTAGCGCGATATACGCGGATTTCCGCGAGGAGAAATAGAACGTGCGTTGCCCTCCCGTCCGCGGTGGAGCCCGTGGAGGAGCGGTGGACTCTCGAAGAATTTGGCCCATGCCAGCAATGCAGTGAAAGTAGTATATGTATCTCCCGCGTTATTGATAAGGCTACCAGATAAGGCTCGCGTGCGCGAATTCCAGTGTGACGGTAATGAGCGCGAATTGGTACGAAACCGCTCCACTTCGAATAGTGATATTATCTCCTTTACGCTTTTGCGCGCCTCATATTTATCGCGCATAAATTGTTTATTCAAGGAAATTGCAAATTGACCCGTGACAAATCTCCGCGCGGGCGGATTAGAATAACGACCTTCTAATCGGTGATTGCTATCGGCTTACGTATTTTCGGAGATGTCGATAACAACGTATCTCTTCTAGATATATGCGGGCGAGGAAAGGAGAAACCGGGGTGAAATGGTTTGCCTAGCGGTGAAGAGAAAAAAAGGGACGGATGTGGAAGAGAGAGAGAGAGAGAGGGGGGGGGATGGGGGAGAGAGAGAAGAGATTAGCGTGGGGAAGATTGACCGATCGCGTTCTCTTGAGAGTGAACTCGAGTTTGTAATCGGTGGAAGAGGACTGAGAAGCGAAGCGGGAGGGACCGGCGACGGGGAGACGGACGCCACAGTTTAGCGCCATGGCGCCGGCTATATTACCGCATGGCGTCACTTCGATTAAGCCGTGCAATCTAAATGTAAATATTAGCATACGTAATGATCGGGCATAAAGCGCGCGATGGGAATAAGAATAGATGGGCGGACGGGACGGGCAGAAGGAAGATAGAGATGGAAGATGGAAGAGTGATCGCGGTAGTGGAAGCAAAGATCCATTCAGTGGGACCGGCCGCGGCGCGGCGGCGCGCGATACTCAGGAATGAGCGTAAATCTTTTCTTTTCATTTTCTTTCTTTTTATTTTATCCTGCGTCATTTGTACACGTTCGTTCGATTCGTTTCTTTTGATTGGTTCCGAGTGTCTGTAAACAGAGACGGGGTCGTCGTTTCGTTAAATTTTTACGGTTGCTTATCGCGCGGCTATTGCCAATGCAACGGGAGAGGCGCGCATATTATCAATTAGGTTAATATGACACTTTTGATAAAGCGCTCGTTGTCGCCACAATTCTGCCGTCCGTGCCACGAGGGGATCAACGATGACAGAGCGACGAGGACACAGCAAATCATTTTTGATAATCGCACCGCTCTTTCGACGCCAATTGCGCCACTCCCGCGTCGCTCGTTTATTCTCATAGAATGTTCGCGCATCAATATCACGTGCGCATTAAAGTTTATTTTCTACACGACTCGCCTATACAATATACGCGCCCCATACACTCGTCATAATAATCATTGCCGTCAGCCGTCATTGTCGTCGTAGCTGTCGCCGTTGTCTGTCTGATAGGGGCTCGTTGCCCCTACTGATGAAAGGTGAAACTGACCGCAATTAGCAACGCCTGCCTTTTACGCTCCACGAGGAAACATAACTGCGACCCTTGAGCCTGTCGATTGGATCGTCGCATTGATTCTCATTCGCATTGGTTCTCGTCGGTTCTCATCTCGGTCGTGATAGACGACCGAAAGTCGGTCTCGTCTCGGACTCTTCTCGGCAATGCAAGAAGCAAATTAGATATCTTATAGGCGTCTGGAATCAGAAAATGAAACGAAACTCTCGAACTTAGATTCAGATTATCCTGGAAATAAAAAGGGTGAAAGCGAGACAAAGAAATAAGAGTTCTAGTAGAGCGCAAGAATACAGTTTTACGAGCGAGATTATCCGCGATCTCCGCCGTTCGTCCAAAGTTCATGACACATTTATATCTCTCTCCTCGAATGACTCTTAATCCTGAGTAACGGTCGTCTTTCGATCTGAAACTGTGTTATGCCTAAGATGGCGACTTTCGATAGTACAATCGCCAACATATTTGTTAGATGACGCGCGTTATCCTTTCTGGCCGCGAAAAAGCGAAACTCAACATCGTGGCCTTGTGAATCCACGTCACCATTGTCGCAAAGATCGCGAAACAAATTTAAAGCTCAACGAGAAAGAGAAAAAAGGAAGATGGACAAGTCAACTTATCCGCGAAATGAAAATGGAAAGGGGATGCAAAAAAAAAAAAACAAACGCGGTAGGTTGGTCCAATTAATCGTCGTAATTAACCGTATTATCAGTCATATCCGTCTTTCTCTGATATTAATGGCGCGACAGAGCGGCGGCCATCGGTCGTCATAGATCCGATTAGGCAGGCGGAAACGGTTTAGTTAGTAACTGGTCGGCACTCGGCCGTCGGGTGAGGCGTGCTCAGGCGTGCTGTACGTTTTGCGCGCGGCAATTAACGTCTCCGTGGCGCTGAACCGGCGCGGCATGCGCCATAAAAGTAGCATTCAAAGTAGCGGCGGTTGGCGCCAGCCAACTCTTTTCCTACCGCGCGCAGGCATACTTTATGGTCGGTGCACATGCCACCAGTGCCACCACCGGCCGCTGAATCGGCGATTCAATGGGGATCGGGGATCGACGATCGACGATCGACGATCGACCGGTTATTTTTATTTTTACGCCCGTCTCGAAGGAGAAACGCTCGGGGAATGGTGAGAATGGTGGGAATGGTGGATAGGGGAGAAACCACCGTCACTATATGCGCTCGATGCTCGATGCTCGATGCAAAGTGCAAAGGACTCGCCAATCGCCAATCGCCAATCGCCATTCTCCTGCGCGCGGCGTCAGGGACGTGAGGAGTTTTATCCTCCTGAGAGAGAGTCCCTATAGAATATACATTTGGCTTTATATCGCGCGTGAGTTACGTCGCATTAATTCCGACGTATAATATAATTTACATGCCCTCTCAAGGATATCCTTTTGTTATTATTCTAATATATTTTATGAATTATTAACATCCAGTTTTGAAATGGAACAAATAGCGCAGATCGTGAAACCTGGCTGAGAAAACTTTTAATAATCCTATAATATTAAGGAGTTTCGTAATTGGTCTTTTTCGCGAACGTAAATTACTGTGCGTTGAACGACCGGAAAGATTGTACAATCGAGCGGTCAAATACCCGCGTTTACGACGGAATAAATCTTTTGTTGCAGACGCAGACATAGCGCAGGATCTGCCAGCGCAATTGACTTCTGAGGAAGAGGAGCGGAGCCTGAAACGTAAGATTTTTACATATTTTTTTTAGAGTTGATATGCATGTGCATATATATATAATGTGTGTGTGTGTGTGTGTGTGTGTGTGTGTGTGTGTATGTGTGATCTTTAAATCTCGTTTTTCTTTGCTCGAAACTATTTCTATCAGAAACTCAAAGACTCGGTCTCCAATAACGTTAGTTGTCAATTTGTTCACGATTATGAATATTTGTGAAATATATTTTTCTTAAAGCTGATTGATATTCGCTCCGAAATTTCTTTAAGCATTGCAAATCTACAAACCTTTAAATTAATGTATCTTTGTTAGAGTTGACGTAATTGAATAATTTTTTTTTCATTTTGAAGTTCAAAATCCGAGGAATAGATTAAAGATTAAAATTGTGAAAAATATTTGTTATAAATAATTTTTCACAACGCAATTGAAAAAAATGTCTGATAGATCACGCGTGTACTTGGACTTGCGAAATGCGAATATCGGTTAGGATTAAACGATCTTTATTACAGATTTTGGCACCCTATTAACGGGCAGAACATCGCAGTCTCTGCGTCGCGATGAACCGAATCCGACGACAGTTTACAACAGCGCCTACAACTATCTAGCGACCGGTCGCTTCACGTTTCACCGTAAGAATATCTACTACGCGTTCTATTTGTCCGCGTCGACGCCCCGACCGCGTAGCATACAATTCGTCGACGGATCCGGCAATATTCTCGAAGAGCAGGTGATTGATCCAGTTGGTGGTGCTTATCAGAACACCACTGGCAAACTCTGCGGCGTGTGGAGACGCGTGCCACGCGATTATCGCAAGTTGCTACGCGAGGAACGGCTACACGTGTCCTTCCTCTGGGAGCTTTCATCGAGCTTGACCGGCCAGTTGTCGCGTTATCGCGCTCTTTCGACCGAGCAATTCTCCGCACTCTTGGAACCGGCGATGGGCGTCGACCGGTCGTTGATGTCCGGCGCGGGCGCAACGGCGATTGTATCCGCTTCATCCGCGTCAGCGCCGTCGATTCACGTGTCCCTCGTCTTCAACGGTCTCTTCCTGCCGAACGACGTGGCCGATGTTCCGTTAGTTGTTCAGCTGGAACATCACGAGAAGGATCACGTGGTCCTTCGCGAAGAGATAATAGTGAGAAAGCCATCGAACGAGCTGAATTACGGAGAAGTCCGTAGCGCACTTTCCGGGACTGATCTTCGTCTTTTGACTCGAGGCAAGTTGTTGATCAGTATAATGTCTCGTAAAGATCCGCAGGCTCTTCGACTGATCGGCATGATAGGTTCACGCGCAACCTGCGACATGTATCAAACATTGCTGCTGTCGGAAACACCGTCCGTGGCATCCGGATTGGCTTGGGTCTTTTTGGATCGTGTCGGTGCGTTACGCTACGGAGTGCAATTGATAGGACTTGAAGAAGAGAGCCCTTTGGTGACGTTGGTGGATGAGGGCGGGAAACGGAGAATGGAACTCGAAGATCTGACACCTTCGTTGATCGGCGGCTCCCTCGCGAACGGTTCCTTAGACCGACCTGGACCCAGACTATTGCAGCCACTATTCAATGAGGAACTCTCCGTAGTCGCTGCCAGCCATGTCGGCTCTATGTTGCGCGGTAGACTTTTAGAGAGACCTGTGGCGGACGCTAGAGATACGGCCGCACCTGTGCTACTACGAAGATTGACCAAGGAGCCAACGTATCCTGGACCGGTCGGCTTGATATGGACCGCGGTAGATTTAGATTGTTCTTTACACTATGAACTAGAACTCGCTGGTTTCCCGCCCTCCTCGCAAGAACCGCGAACGTTTCGTTTATATTTAGAAACGATGCCCATGCTAGCGCAGGGAGCTCCTGTCGCTAGAAGACTTCTCGAAGAATTCACGGGATACTCTCTCGAAGGTTCGGTCACCGGACTGTCATCGTTGGAACTCTATAGGATCGAGTCGGGTATCGGTTTTCTCGAAGTGACAGACAAGCAGGTCACACACATTCTGAAGGCCCCTTTCAAGGCGAGGGCACCGTTCAGTTGTTTGCCACACTATGCCGACAACGACGTCACCTCTGTGGTAGCCTATAATCTACAACCACCTAGATCGGATATCGAGACTGGTGCGTGTTTCCACGAGACCAGATTCTACGAGGAAGGCACGCAATGGACCTCGAACTCGGATCCTTGTTCGATGTGTCATTGCTATCGTGGCTTGGCGCAATGCGACACAGTACCCTGTCCGACGGTCTCTTGCGAGTTGGGAAAGCAACTCAAACAACCACCGACTGGTCACTGCTGTCCGATATGCGCAGGTAAAGGGGTTTATTTATTTATTTGAAACTGGAAATAATTTTTTTTTTATACAAAACGAGAATATCTACGTAAGAGAAGGACAGAACGGAACATAAAACATAACTTGCATAAATTTATTTGTGCATTTAATTTGTGTAAAATTGCAAAAGAGATAAGTTAAATATCGTCTAAAACGCTCGAATGATAAATTGTATTTGGTAAAGTTATTTGATAAAATTACTCCTAAATATGATATTATATCGACATATTTAATATTTCGTTAATAATTTATTCAGATTCAATGAATGCCGAAACTAATGCTACAATCAAGAATAATACTACAAGAGGTTGTACGTTAGCCGGACAATATCATCTCGCGGGATCATCCTGGCATCCATATCTACCACCAGCAGGATTCGATACTTGTGCAGTTTGTACTTGTGACGTAAGTTTCTACTCCTATTTTTGTTTTATTAGAATCATAGTTGGATCGATAGCGACACATATTTATAAAATATTCTACACTGTGCGTCACATAATTTCCTAATACGTTATAATTATGCTTTGGCTTAAATCGCGTTAAAATGATCACCAGTATTTCATCATGATTAGTTCGACGCGATTTTTACAGCGATTTTTACAGCGCGGAAAAACCTGAGCGTGCCACACCACGTCTGAAGAATGCGGTTGCGGTCTGGCAGTTAGTAATGAGCTTAATTGAATGATTCAGCGACAAGATTTTCTAAACGATTGCAGTTTATTTAATACTCGGCAATCGCTTCCTAGCCAATTGACACCATGCAGAAGTCATTCGTGAAAATATCTCGCGTTATGTATCAGGGAACGACGTACATCTTTTACAAAATTTCTACACAACAAACATTCGTACACTTTTAAAGCATTACGAAATTTCTAGGCTGCAATCCGATTCACAACGTTCTCAAAAGCATTTTGTTATTAGATAAACAAGGACAAATTATGCTTATGAACATTATATAAGTGTGAATCGAACCGCAGTCCTAAATTTCCACAGATTCCAGTAATAAATTGTAAATGCGACACGGTGAAGTGAGCAAAACGCGTGAAATGTGTGTGTTACGTACGGGACGCGACTAGGTATGAGAGGTCACCTTCGCAATTTACATCGGAAATCCATTTGTCTCACAGGCTGTCACGCTGGAGGTAAAATGCCCGTTGGTACAGTGTCCGCCGCTTGAGTGCGACGAGAAGATCGCCGTTAGGCTAGACAAGAAAGCCTGCTGCAGACAGTGCCCACCATTAACGAGCCTTAGCAATGTAACCACCACCGCATCGAGCGACACCATACGCCTACCGAGAGATCAAGCTTTACCTTCAACGAGGCGCACCGCGGAAGAGATACTCTCTTCCGGTGGCTGCAAGTATCCTTTCGGTGGACCCTATGAGAATGGTATGGAATGGCATCCACGGTTGCACTCGCACGGCGAGGTAAAGTGTGTCAAGTGCCGCTGCAAGGTGAGAAATCTTGATCGTTAAAGTTGTGAGAAAAATGAAAAGTGAACAAACGCGCATTAATTATCACCGCAATTCTCGACTTGGTCGCAATTCGTTTCAAAACAAGTGACTGGATCGATGAATAAATCGCTATTTTTACGATCTCTCATTATCAAGCATGTCTGATTACTTATTTGAACTTATTTGAACGAGATGAATCTTGCAATCGCGTCTTGTTGTCAAGCAGAGAGTCTTAGAACTCACTTTACTTTTGGTCGTTATACTCAATTCACTCGTTAGACGGTCATTGCGCGGTCGTCCCGTTGCGATATCCAGACATGGACACGACGAGAAATCTTTAAGGCGAAAACCTTTAACCGGACTCGTTCGTCTGGCCCGACCATTATAGGGTCCATCCATTATGATGAAAATGGAACACTGCGGCCTCGGTTGGCTTGCGTCGCGTTGCGTCGCGTCGCGACGTCACAAGACGGAGCGAAAAATAATCGTCTCAATCGTGAGAAATGGATTTTGTATTCCAACAGACCTCGTTGCACCGGTTCTTCTCTCGCATTTCGTTTTTATTACTCGCATTCGGTTTTTTTTATTGATGGATAAATATCTCGTCTTGCTACACATATGCATTTCTTCTTTTTAGCTAAGTCTGTTAAGTAAGTGTACAGTCTGAGTTGTTTTCATGGGTTTCAGCGGTGTTCCTTAACACTAAAAGTTATTGTCCAGTTCCTGTTTTTTAAATTAATATTATATTTTTTTATGTAAAAGAGATTCTGAAATTTTTTTACTTATTAATATAATTATGTTTTTTATTACTGATGAAATATAATATTTAATTTTTCAACACTTTCTTTATTTTCATAGTAAGCCATTAGCACAATTTTCAGCAATATTGCAATAATTGCCAGCAATATATTATGTTAATATTCATTCGTATACTTTTAATGTACGTTTAATGATACAATATACAAAGAATGGATATACATCTATATGTATGCATCATCCTACATTACATCATAGAATAGAATAGAATGAACAATGCGAAGTGGATCGCTGATCTGTTCTGGAATGATCCGTTTCCGCGCTGCTCGCCGTCATGACTGGCATTTGCTGGCATTCCTTGCGGATTTCGCATAAATGCCTAAATGGTGATCATAATAGGACCGCTCCCTCTGCTTCTTTCAGAACGGCGAGGTCAGGTGCGACAGGAAACGGTGTCCACGGTCACTTTGTAACTCGATCGCGCATCAGCTGAAGCGCGGCGAGCACGTGGCGGACGCCGACGACTGCTGTACGGCGCAGTGCGAGCATCGCGCGAGGCGTCATCATCGCAACAACCATCATCCGGCGCGGCGGCACTCTATGACGCCACGCGAGTTGAGCTGAGCCTGGTAGTTCCGGAGAAGAGTCTGCCCCGGTCCACGAGGAAGCTCCGCCGCCTGCACTATAGTCATCGTCGAATGATGACGAAATCAGTCACGGCCGACCATTATTCGTCACGCGATCGCTCTCTTCGTGCATCGTACAACCCGAGGGGCTCTCGAGACGGAAAACCACATCAAACCACCGAACGGTTCTGTACACGTGCACGTTCGCACGCGCAAAATCGCGAGAGCTGGATTACAGGTGTTCACCTGAGCTGAATTAAGTAGGCGAGGAAAGAGGGAACAGCAGAAGAATAAGAAATTACAAAGACGAGAGAGAGAAAGAGAGAGAGAGAGAGAGAGAGAGAGAGAGAGAGAGAAAGAGAGAGATCGACTGTATGTTTACTACTTCGCGTTTTGACCGACAAAATGAGCGAGAAACGTCTGTGTAAACTTTGTCATTTTAATTTTTAGCAATGGTATTCGAGGTGACAAGAGTAATTATTAATTAATTAAATGATGACGAATGCGTGCTCGTCGCTCAAAGTTTGTCGTTGTCGGTGGCGCGTACAGGAAGTCGCGAGAAATAGCCTAGTGCAATAAAAGGAAGGACGTGGACGCGTACGGACACGATCGGATATTGCTATTCTTGTCCGCAACAAGACCGCTCGGTCGTTCGCTCCGGAGCCTCCAGCGCCCGCAGCCAGACGCTTATTAATCAATTGATCCCCATCAACGGATTAAAAAAAAGGAAAGAGAGGAACGTAAGCTAAGCGCCCTTCTCTTCGCCAAGAGCGACAACCACGTTACGACCGAACACGAATATGGTGGGGCGAAGGGGTACGGGAGAAGGGTGGGAAAGAGGTGGTGAAAACTCGGAAAGAGACGAGTTTTTAGTCGCGGCGGTACTACAGTGCCCTGCTCTATCCACTAACCTCTGCGAGTTACCCAGCAACCAAAGAAGACTGAAAAACCTCCGACGGCGGCATCAGTTATTATACGATTGCTAATATTAATAACAATCAATTTATTATATATATTATTTTATTACTATCATTTCTATTATTGATAGTATTACTACTACTATTATCCGCTTATAATTATCGTTTTGATAATTGGTATCGCTGCGCATCTCCGTCACCTTTATTGCTCTTTATCTCGCGATTGTTGTGTGGTAAACCTAAATTATCGTCAAAATATATTTATGTTGTACGTTGCATACTTATATGAAATCTCGTATGAAACCGTTCGATGAGAAACGTGGCGAGTTGTGTTCTCCACGAATGAACAAACGGTAATATTTGTTAATGCGATAACACTTGTTATTATAAGTACGTAATATTTAAACTGTATTTATTATTAGGAATAATCCTTTTAAATTGGATCTTGTACCGGATTTGTCTAAGACAAATCAATTTTCACGTTCTTTCACAATTGCTATTTAAGTTTGCGACATTTGCAAGACGCAAAACATGTAAAATGAAAGAAATGTAATATATATCGATCAAGATTAGTATTTCAAAAATTTTGTCAATGACAATTTCCCTGATTAATTCAAAATTTCTTTTAATTTCGCATTAATTACAATTGGCAGTTCTCTATAAATAATCTTTCCAAAATTTTTCAAACATTAATTTTAACGAAGTCGGTACGAAAGATTTGCCATATATACTTATTTAATCGTATTTCTTTATGTAACACTATTTTGTATAAGTTTTGAGAAGCAGGAAGATGAAACTGAATACTAATAAGGTACTCCCGACGCGAAGAGAAAAAGGGCAACTTCGACCGAAAACTCTGATTAATTTAATCAATTTGACTGGTAGAATTGCTCGTAGCAAAAATTTCTAGGTGAATAATTCATCACTGCTGATCTCTAATCTTGCCTTCTATGTATTAAGAAATTAATATAGTAGAATTCCATTTATATCAGCAAATTCACTCTATTTATACCAATCAATTATACTCAGTTATGAATTCATAGTTGAGTTCCTATTGTCCAAACTAATTGTGCTGTAATTCGGATAATAGTAGAGACTCTCTAATCAGAGACTGACTATATGACGGTCACTTTTGATTGATCCGACATTTTTCGTCAACTCGTATTCGTCAGAACAGACCGAGCATATATCTTCTTGTCTCTTGCATCACTGCAGAGTGAGAGGATTTTGCCATAATAGGTTCTTAATGAAACACATTAGATGTGAGCCTTAAAAAATTGGCCAATTATAATCGATTTTCTTCTCACATTCAACTGTGATTGATCAGTTTCTTAAGGTTTAAAATTTACTACACCTGTTGTGTTCCAGGACTTATTGGCCAATCCCTGATTAGAAGATTTCTAGAATCTAGATAATAGAAGCTCGACGTGCTTGGCTTCAGTTTTCTAAACGGCAGAGATTTAATGAACCTTTATTATCCAAATCGATAATTGAACAGTCTTGGTCTACGATATTTGAATAAACGGAGTTCTACTGTAATCTTATTCAAAACAAAATAGTCTTACAACCGAGTGTTGTTCATCCATAAACTTGAATTTTGGTCGAAGTCACTTTTATCACTACGAACGTGATACCGAATATCGTCTTCAAAGCAATATAATCTAGCGGCTGCATATAACGAAGCCAAGAAAACCTGTACGTGCCGATATCGTGGTTCGAGAGAATTTGAGCACTTAAGCAAGTCAGAAAATATCGTTCACGTTCGATTTAGGCACAATTGTTACAGCCGCGAAAACTTTGTAGGCTTCGCTCGCTATTTCGATGTCATGATGAAATGTTATTCGACGTCGTGCGTATCTCGCGCGGAGGCGTTGATTCACCGTTTACCGTAGGTGCCTTATACTCGACAGTACGAATACATACGTAGTCAGCTGACGTCGACGTCGCCTATGCTCGCGTACACGAACGTTTTGTAAATAAGCGCGTACAGTTAAGCGGCTAGAATGGATCTTATTCTGGCGATGGACGTCAGCATTATACACTGGCGATTATTATTAATTATTTATATGTTACGATGTAATTTTTAGTGCTACCCTGAACTCTCCTCCACCCCCCCTCCTCACCCATATTACGTTTATTACGGACTTGCTATCGTCATGATTATTTAAAGTAATCTCCCGCAAGTTGTCAATCTTGATATTAAACGAGTTAATATTAATTATTGGATAAGCGATATGCTCTTGTACCGATATGCTTTATGTATACACGCTGTTTTAATTTAAAATCGACGCGGTCTCTGTAGCGCTTACGTCTACGCTGGAGGTAGAAATGTGTGTGAGAAGCTCGGTCTTTATTTTTTATTAAACTTAGCCAACAGGAGTTAGCTGAGGAAAGATAAATAAAAACGGTGTATATCATAAAAATGGCGTTACATCACGTAGGAGGGTTGCCGTTGCTCGTTGCGTAAAAAACTTGAGAGAGGAAAAAGAAGAGGCAAGGAGCGGACGTTTCTCGAATCGCACCGGGATTCGTTTTATGCGAAATTGTGCCAATTGTTGCGCTGAAATACAGAGCACGATTAATTCAAGTTGTAACGCTGTCACGGTGGAGCGATGCTAATGTATACGTAACGTGAAATTATCGTTACGGAGGAAATGAATTTGTACATTTTGTTCTCGCAGCGCGTTCGACGAGTATGACGTCCGTATGCTCCCTGAGATGTAAGAATTCACTTTTTCTCGTATATTCATGCGATCATGCGAACGGCGATCGAAATTACTATTTTTTTCTATACAACGATAATTTTAATTAAATCTTTTGTATTTTTGCGACAAAGTAGGCTGCTGAGAGACGCATGACGCACACTTCGATAGTTTTGTAGAGAATGGAGATCGATGCTATTCTGTACTGTGCCAAAATGATTTATTAATTAAATGCCGATTATTATTATTACTATTGCTATTAAATAAGTAGAATAGCCTTAAATTTCCCAAATAACGAGACATCTTATTCATGTTTAACTTTATCAACGGCTGCGTTTAGCAGAAAAAGTAGCTTTGCAATTGTAAGATTGTTTAAATATTGATTCTTGCCTTTAATTCCTCACTGGATTAAAAATGTATAAATTGAATAAATATATAAAAAAAAAAAAAATGAAAAATATATAAAGTTATACTGAAAAATCTTATAACAATTGCAAAGCTGCTTTTTTTTGCTAAATATAATCATTTAAGTTTATATCGGTTCACATTTTATATTTTGTTTTTAATGTGTATCGTGATCGCGGAGCGAAAAGGCACACGACAGGCAATATAAACTCGACTAACATAAGTGCTTTATTTTCGAAAAATATTGTGTATACAAAAATATATACTATCTATAATATATGTAATGTATATTTTTTCGTATATCTTTGAATGCAATATTTTTCGAGAATACAGCCCCTGTACGTTGACCCCCCATCAGACAGACACATTAACTTTACCAACTGTTGGTCCTATGCCACCGCTGATCTCAATTTGTACCTGAAGAAAAAAGCATTATTGTATTCCAATTAAGAATTCGTGCGTCTGTAGAATGCCATAAAGGATGATAAAAAAAAAGATCGTAGCTTTTCATAGCTCGCGCGATTAAGATATCGCCGATAATCTATATTAAGTTTTAACGAGACAACAGTCGATAATTGGTGTCGCGAATTCTTGATCTTCTTTAATTTTGCACAGTCCGAGATCTCGAAAGCCCTCTCTAAAATCTAAAAAGTGGCCACTGTCACGTACCTCTGGAAAGCGAGTTCTTCCTCCGCAACTACAAGTTGCATCAGAGCCGTCTTCTGTGATAATACGAACGTCGTGACGCATCAAACAATTTCAACAATTACTGAGGATTCCCACATAATAGTAAGCGGGTTGCTTTGTCTCTCGGAATATCTTTTTCCCGCGGAATATCCCGCGTTTTTGATGCGCGATATCATAAGATACTGGAATTATTTCCGGACAGTTGGAAAGAAATGTCAAGAATTCACACCCCTCTTCAACGAATGAATATATGATTCACCAATTGTGGGAACCGAATAGGTGACCACCAAAGCATGACTCACGAATTCGATTGATATTCTACGCATTCTTAATCCCGCGGGTTTCTCGACGGTTAGCCTTCGTTACCGCAAAGAAACCCGTTCTCCAGCGATTGGGATCGATCGATTGGCATACGTATTTCGATCGCGGACTAAAGGAGACGGGGCGGCACTGAAGGTGCACCGAGGACCTTCTGGTTGCCCATGTCGACGCACGTCGCGTCCATGAAGAAGTTCTCCATTTAAGGATCACCGTATCGACGATTAACAGGACTCCCGTTAACGAAATTTCATTTCGTTCTTGTGACCATCGTGAGTACAATTTATTTACTTGTGAACCCATCTCGTCGATTCTCTCCAGAAGTTGCTTCATGCCCGTTGACTCTTATACGTGCGTTACAAACACGATTGCCAGCATTGGTGTTTTCCGATAGTCTCGATCAAGGTCAACCAGATCGAACGGTACGCCATATATATTTTGTTTCCAAAAATTTTATCTAAAATTAAAACCTTATATAATAAAAAACCGCTTTCTTTCTCTCTCTTGTCTCTTTTTGTCTCGATATACATATACTTGATACATTTACGCCAATGTGACTGCAGCCATGTCAGCAGCACATTCCCCCCTCCCCCCGCATACCGTATTTAGCGGTCATTTATCCAAGCAAGCTTCCATGACCGGACGTACTTAGGATCAGGGTGAGCCTGTTCCCGGTATGAAGCGTACCGTAATCCCTTGATGTCGTCGATTAACGGCAATATATCTCCGGCAGTTTATCGCTTGACTCCGCGGGAATTATCATGCATGATGTTAAATCTGTTGATGTATATATGAAATATAGTTTCAAGGTGAGATTTTGCGTAGTCCCGGAAATATCTGGCACATCTCCGGATGAAGGTGAAAGCACTTAAGCTGCCTAGGGGAGTCCAATCTGAACGGTTATTGCTTTGGTATACAAAAGTGTAAAGTGTATACTGTTTTCTTAAAATCCTCCATCTAATTATTTCTATCTATGTCTTCTTATTATCTAATCTTAATTATATCTATTATGTTTTCTTTATATACGATTATATTATTTTACGAATGATTATGTGAAAAAATAATTTTTGAAACTTTTGAAATAATTAAAATGTTTTGTTGACTCTGGTTTTATATGTACATAAATATTTTCGCTATAATTCAACGAGTTATATATGACACTATCGAATGATAAATATCTTGATACATTCAGATACTAATTCGGATAATCTTATTATCATTCGTAAAATGAAATAGGTTCGAGTATCTTTACGGAGAATTTCTTATTTTTATAGAATTATACGAATACATACATCGAACTTGGTAATATCGAGATATTTTATGCTAGACAGAGCAACAAGCAGATAGGCCTTCCGAGTATCAGCAAGTAAACAAAATAACAAATCATCCAAACCAATGCCGGATGTATCAGGTATATGGTATACCATTCGCGCGGCATGTTATTATCGTGGTGCCATCTACGAAATGACGCTGACATGCGCGCGCAATTGAGAAATTCAGCACAATATGTGGCTCGTTATACATGATCCGTCGTACAAATCTCGCGTAGAACATTCCTGATTCAGACCTGTTCGATGTGAGATCTCGATTGGATCGCAGGTGAGACCGCGAATTCGCGAATGTCGATCGTAAATCACGTTTCGCGGAAAAAGAACAATTTACGAGAAAAAGCATGCGCGAGTATATTTTTCGATGCGAATGGCGTGCTTATCGATCGAGCATTCTTCGATCGTTCCGTCGCGAGTCGGAGGTACACGGCATCTCTTGAAGAGGATCGCGCGGCGTTTTTACCGACGGAACGATTGATCGGATGGGAAGTGGAGGGGCAACTCAGATTTCTCGGTGTGTTTCGCTATTATTCGAAATTTTCGATAGATCATCAGTGCGCACGTGTACTCGTCGCGCATAACGAGAGAGACGTGCGCTATCGCGAGGATCGAGTCGATCACAAGGTCGATCGAGGCTGCAATCACAGGAGAGTTTGTGACGACTAACGACGTAAACGGCAAACGACGCTTTTGGCTTTGCTTGCTTTGCCGTCACGTCCCTTTTCTCTCTCTCTCTCTTTCTCTCTCTTTCTCTCTCTGCCCTCTGTTCCCCTTTCTCTCTTTGCCTTCTCCGCCACCACCGCCACCGCCGCCACCACCTTCTTCTCCTCATCTTCCTTCTCTTTTCGCTTTTCTCGGTCGACCGGTCGACCGGTCGACTGCCTTCTCAAGGGGGCGTGCTTGCTCGCTTCGCTACAACAATGAGCGAACGCGAAACTATCTAACTAAGCACGAGGCGCAAACGAATCCGTTGTTCGTGTGGTTCGTGTGTGGCCCGGCTGGCCACTCCGTGGCACTCGATCGCGAACAATCGCGGCACGTGAACGTCGAGTCGCGGAGATCGTGCCATCGTCGAGGCCTACTCCGAATTCCGCCTCCGCACTCTCCGCAGTCCGCAGTCCGCTCTGCGTATCTGCATTCTGCCATCGAACGATCCAAAGTGATCCAAAGGGATAAGGGCCCTCCGCCGAGTGCCGACGAGCGTTCGGACTTGGGACGCGCGTGGTCCCGTTGTGCCTCTCGATTCACGAAGCTGGCCCTGGTCTCTCTACCATCTCGCCGTTACGAGGTATCTCCGCTTATTATTATATCGGATATCCAAATATACGCTGTTTCATCAAGTCTCACGCCGATACCTTCGCGATCGATCCGACGATGGATCGATGAACCTTTCGGCCTGAAATCTCGTCGCCCGAGGTAGTTGGCTTCTCTTTGGTGTTTCCGAGTGCGATAAACGTGCACGCGATAAACTGATTTTTCATCCTTTCCCCTTCAGTGCGTTTGTGATGAATTATTAGTATCCAACAAACGGATTAATGCATGGTATCGACCTTCTAGAGAGAATATAAGTAAGGTAATTTAGACAAACAACCTTCGCCAGTCAACGATCTATCATTTTTTGTCGTGATGAGCAATCGATGTTGAAGAACTGCTGAAAAAGCTATAGTTTTTATTTCCGCAAAGTAAATTGATCTCTCGTGCTTAGTGCCGGTGAGCAAATAATCACATTTCGAGATCGTTAAACTGGATGAACAACTGTATTCTTCATCAATTTCTTAATGACTTATTTTTCATCGTGATTACTGGGATAGTAAAAAAAAAATTAAACGGAGTAGCGTATCATTTTCGTGATATGTTAGTGGATTCGTTGATTCTTGCACGTGCTAATGAATCTGCCCAGAATTTCTCTGTGTGAACAATCAAAATATTGACGTCATATAACCAGTAGAATAATTTTTTTTATTAGATTTTAACTTCAATTTATATATATTATCATAAATAACTTTGTGTATATGTATGTGAGTGCGTATGTGGAATGGTTCGAGTTCGATGTATTTTCAATACATTGTTTCATCTTCATTTCGTTCGCGAGGTCTTTCTGATTTCTGGTTTCTACATTTGAACGAGAAAAAAAAATTTGAACAAAGTTTATTTTTGCCAACGATCGTAGGCCGATTTTCTGTATGCTTGAGTGTGTGGCTCTTTGCACTCGCAATATTTTTATCGCGATATTATGAAACGTTTAGAGTGTGAGTTACGCGGGATAGTAAATATTTTCACACTTCTGTGACTATTTGTCGAGGAACGCGAGAGAATCGCTCGTCGAATGTCCAACGTCATCTTCTTGAGATACATATTTTTGTTTATAGGCGAATTCATCTGGTACGAAATTTTGAATTAATTTATTATTAGTACAGATGAGCGAAATCCAGTTACATTCGGCTGATTATTTCCTACATACAAACGATTAAACTTGATGACGTGTAAATATTAGAGTATACATATGAAAAATACATACTGTACACAGATAATAATTACTTGTTTCAAATATATCAAAAGTTCATATAATCCTCTAGTAAGTTTAATATTTCAATCAATATTATCAAATTAAAATAAATTTGATTTACTTATTATATATAATATCACTTTTCAGATCAATTTTATAATATTTAAAAAGAAAGGAAATTTTGGTTTTGAATACATTAATGATTTTTTTGTTAAATTTGTAATAATACTTTTTAAATTTCTTAGAATGGAATATCATTCTAATAAAAAGTTGAAAATTGAGCTTGGAGAAGAGTGGCTCAATTTTCAGTCTTTAAAAATAAATCTTATTCTTCAGTATGATATTCATTTTAAAAACATTAAAGATTATGATTATTATGAAGAAAATATTTTTGTGTTAAGGATAACCGGTACTTAAAAAAGAAAATAAATTGAGTAATCACTTTTCTTAGTAGTACAATATATTTCTGTGTATAGAATGCGCTCACACCTGCACTCTTGTCAAGAGGCCTATTCTTTTTAGCTGAACTTGCATTGTTCATATTTTTTTTCTTTTTCTTTCATGTTGGAGAGAAAAAGAGAAACGATGCACACGTATTATGGAATTCTTCAATTAGATTCAATTTTTTTAGATTTCTATTTTCTAGAGAGAATGGAATAATTTGGAATCCATTTTGAACGGTTCCATGATCTGTGCAAAAAATTCAACTAAAAAGAATAAACATAAGAAAGATAAGTAAGTCCGCTTATCTATCTCGTGAGGCGCGGAATTTGCTTCCTCCCGTCTGTATTTTTCAATTATTATGGATCACCGCGAGCGATAAATGCGAAACGTTCTCGCTTTCATGAGACAAATTTCGTAATGCCTTGTGTTTCGGTAAGTGCGTTAAATAACGTCGTGTAATCTCTGAGGATCGGGAACAACGACTTGATTGTTTCCTCGAGCACGTCGCACGATGCGCAAGATGCGCCGAATGGGCGCGACTCATGCGGTAAAATACATCTATTTTCCTTGTTTATAGAAACAATTCGATGGAACACGTAACGAGGAAGCGATCAGGGTGGTTCACTTAAAGTTCCCCGTACAATGTGCCATGGCTTCATCTTTAGGGGGACCAGGAATGACGACAGGCGTCCCGCCGCCGCGAATAGTCAACCTGGAATTTCCCCCACCTCCACCTTATCCACCGCCTCATAATCAGGTAAATTTCGAAATGCGGATCATTAATTTCGCTAATGATGCACATTCGTGCGTTTCGTTGCTCGCGGCAACAGTGAGTGAGGTAAGCGACTTTTACGAAAAGATACATTCTTATTTATTCACACGTATTTCTATAAAGCGTCGTAATATTCATAATGCTTGATGTTGGTTAGCGTCTAAAATTCTGCTTTCATCGTGCATAGCGGCGCTTTATGTTTTTCGCAGATATCGTGTAACGCGTTAATGGAACCGGTATCGCCAGTGGTGTCACCCATCACGAGTTCACGCCAGCATCTTTTGGATTATTCGTATGCATACTACCAGTCTGATTCGGATCATTTCCATACGACATATCCGACAGAGGTGCTGTCGCAGCAGCAGCAGCAGCAGCAGCAGCAGCAGCAGCAGCAACAGCAGCAGCAACAGCAGCAGCAACAAGAACAACAACAGCAACAAGAACAACAGCAGCAACTGCTGCTGCGACAACAGCAACAGTTGCAGCAGATAAGGTCGGATCCTTTAAAAAGACACACTTACACAACTTGCTACGGCACGGAGGAAAACATTTATGAAGAGATATCAGAAATCAGGTGAGCGTCCATTAAAGGATCGTCTGCATGAATGAAAAGTTATCACCTCTGAGAAATGTTTAAACTTGCAAGTCGCTAAACACCACACTCGCGATTTTCAGTGCTTACAGAAATTGAAAACTGACGAAGGAGAAATCTAAATTTATTAAAACTCTGTTTAAAATATTAGCATTTACGAATAATCTTAAAACAAATTTTCCTGTGGGCTAATACTATAAGCGAGTAATACGCATAGCGCAAGTGAACAACAATTTACCAACTCGACACAGTTCAATGTATCTTACAGCGGATGCCGGAGATAACGATTGAGTTAGGAATAATAAGAAAACAAGTTGTGGATTATTCATCCAGCGTCCTCGACTGGCGCATAAGTCATTGAGACGAGATAAACCGCGCGCGCGTTCAAATTGAGAACGCTCGTTAAGTGCATAACTACATTATTTCATACATTGTCGAGAGAAACCACAGATAACTTGTAATCTATCTCTTCTTGCGAGCAGTAAAATCAATGTGCGAATTTAATTTAATTGTATATTTACTTAGCGCGGAGTATTCATTATATATATAGTTAGTAATTTTAGTATGATCATTATTTAGAACACGTAACTACAGTATAATGTAAATATTGCAGATATATAAGAGAGAATTAAGCAGACATATATTTTCAAACTATATATCCGATAAATTTTTCAGCAAGCAATGTCATCGCGCGTTACACGGATCGCGAAGGTCGCTCGTGGCAGAAGAGGTGCGTCGCGTACAATCGCGGCATCGTCGTGTGCTCGGGGAACTCAATTTAAGCGTGGAGGCAATGCTAATGCCAACCACGATCGACAATAACGAGGAAGAAATGGCGCAGGAAGCTCATGGAACCTCTTCCGAAGAGCTCTTACCTTCGGTTAGCCCCGCTGACGATCTCCTCTCTCGCGTTGGATGCGATATGGACAGCGGTTTCAGCGGGAGTTCTACCGCGAGTTACAGGTACTTTGATAAAATGTTCTGTCTTCATTTACGCGCGAATAAATCACAAGAATATTATGTTTTTGAATGATATTTTCAGTTCTGCAAGCAAATCTATCTTCCAGTCTTATTTGAATTCGATTCACAGATCGGGTTTGGGATCTTTAAGAAGGGGAATAGGGAGAACGAATGGTCCGGAACCGATGGGCGTTCTACGTAAGACGAAAGCCGCCATGATTTGGAAGAAAGGTTGGAAAGGCTGGAAAAAACTTCACTCCTTCGGGAGCAACAACAATAGCAGCAACAGTAGCAACAAGATTGTTGGTGAGTTTGATAAATCATTAATAATATTGATTTCATTCAACGAAAGATAAGATATAAAGAAACATATGGCCAAAGTATTCAACGGTAACTCATCTTTGCTGTCGTCTTTATCACGTTCTCGTCGTTTCGTGAGTATGATAATCGTGCTCGGTAGTCGATTGCAGACTGCGTACAGCTATGAATTACTTGCGCATGAGCAATCCGTTACAAATTCTCAATGCGTAGTTCGTTGCGCGGCAAGAATACAAACACGGCGTTTTCCTTGAAGCGCGTTTCTTAGAAGCAAGAAAGGAAAGGATGCGCAGCGATTTCATCTTTCTCGTTTTACATATAGCCGCGTACACATTCCGAACGATAAATTGTTACAAATGAGAGAAAGGAAAGAGGAAAGTGGAAATGTTTAAATATGTATACCTATCATAATCACATTGTGCAAGATGTAAAATTTCAAGAATCATCTGTGACAGAATTGTTATGATCGGAGAGCGCGACTTACGATTTACGATTAAAAAGAAAATTATTACGGAATTGCTCGGGAAGCGGATACTTGAGCATTGTTCTTGCGCCCATTTGTCGCGTATAACTGTGCAAGTACGCATAGCCTTTCTTTTTATAAGAACGCCTGCTCGCGAGTATGAACACACGAATACGTTCATATACTCGGCCCGTGCGTTCGCGTGCATTTGGCGAATGGAGTTAATTATTGGTACTTGGAAGGGGTCAGCCATGGGGTCACTCGGTGGAGAAGCAGATGCGAGATCACGTGAAACGTCCGCCCCCTCTCTTCTCTCCCTCTCTCCCCCCTCTTTCTCTCTTTCTCCCCCTTTTCCTTCTGCTTACGTCGCATTACCCTCTTTCGGCTTTGCACGCTTGGATTCATTACATTTCTTTCCCCGGTTGTCGATCGCTCTGCAAAAAAGTTCACGATTTCTCGTGATTTAGAGAATAAATCAAGGAGATTAGCATATCGTAATAAATTTGTGAAATAACATATTCCTATACAAGTAATATATAAAATATATATTTAACACAAATGTAAATGTTGAGGAGCATGAGGACCATATTCGATCAAGGCGAGTCTTCAAGTCTTCAACTAGTGCTTGAGATGAACCAATCAGAGAGCCGTTAACAGCTTAAGACATTGCTCGAGATTGTCTTGAAATTAAGAACGGACTATGAATTCTGATCTAGTGCCTAATAATATTTTTGTGTGAATTTTTACACAATTTCCAGTTCAAGCAATTGTAAAAATTTATACGTCTTGATCGAATATGTATAGTTTTTTTCATTCATTTGTATGAAACATTCTCGGTCCATTTTCACTTTAATTTTAAAATATATATGTACGGGTTTGTATGTAATTTAATTAACCGAATTATTTTCCGTAATACAAGAATCTGAAAGAAAATAATCTTATTTATATGTTCAAGAAGACCTTGATCGTTTTTTTCTTATATTCATTTTAATCTCTTTGCTCATTAATAAATAATTACTCGTGGAATTTTTTTTTTTTTATACAAGAGATGTAGAGTACAAGGAAAGCAGAGAGGGAACACTATTACAGATTAAGCAGCTTCATATATGAACTTAAAATTGAGAACGAATGTTTCTAAAAGTTTTAGTTTCTAGAGTCAAAACCAATGAATGCTTACATACGATGTCTAACTGTAGGTATATACATATTTCTCAGGAGAAAAAGCAATTTTGCAGCTGTTGTAAGAAACTGTTTAAGATATGACTGGTTTATGTATGTAGATCCAACGAGGAACTAAGAACGAGATCAATCAAGTTAAAAAATTATGTATTCTGATCGGAAGTTAATTGTACGGCTAGTGACGCCGTCTAGCGGTAAGGCAGCGACGAGATGGTGTTAAACGCGTTCCGTACCGGTCGAGTTGCATTCGTATCTCACACATATATACAACATATATATATACATATATTTATATTCGTAATGCGAGACCTCGACGGGGTCCGTAGTAGCGAGAAACTCGCTTCGATTCACACAATATAATTTCGCGTACCGCCCTCACGGTAATAGAACGAAAATTACTTTTATTACCCGGCTCCAATTACTCTCGTTAACACGTCACGCCGATTTGTAACAATTGCATACACCTTACGCGGCATATATTTCCAAAGAATCTCACAATGTATGCCACACACCGCCTAGCGATGGGGTCCCTCTTTGCCCAAAGTGAGATTATCTCGCATCTTTCTCTAACGCTCTTATACTATCTCGAGTCGTTCTCTATTACTCTTATTACGACTTAATAGTACAGCTGTCGCTGTGCATATATATACATATACATATATATATATATATATATATATATATATATATATATATATATATATATATATATTTCTCTCTTT
>Ga0157364_1000447_pt1 | contig 27789 bp, 17 predicted proteins | sample AttsexASBM2_FD_111476 | JGI IMG/M metagenome (GOLD analysis project Ga0157364, IMG submission 111476) | Fungus gardens microbial communities from leaf cutter ant in Ribeirão Preto, State of São Paulo, Brazil - Atta sexdens ASBM2 | ecosystem: Host-associated > Fungi > Mycelium > Unclassified ... | reverse complement strand
TATTTCTTATACATACATTATTTCTTAGAATATCTCTTTTATATTTAGTTGTTTTATTCTAACCTGATGTATTGAGTTAAACATGAATGGTTTCGATACATCCTATTATACTAATTTCATGCAGCATACGCATCAGAACCTTTACAAAATTTCCGAAAAAAAGATTGATGCGAAGGGGAAAGATTTTTGTGGGAAGTGACTATACTACCTAATGGATGGAAATTTTTCCAAATTTAACGATCGTTTAGCCCGCCCACACAGAACGCTGTAATAAGTTTGGCGTCTGTGCGATGGCCGTCACCGTGACGAGCACATGTGAAACTTGCCTTCTGTCATTCACGCGCTAAACTCTGTTCAGTACATTCAGTTCGCTTGACAAGGATCATGCAAAGTTTCAGTTATGTCTGCGATATTACATTTATATATCGTAAAATCTTCGCAAAAATAATGGTATTTATTTGAAAATTTTTTTGCTTGTGAAATTCATGACAATTCACTAATACACATTTTTATCATTTAATAATTTTATTATTTAATAATTTATCAGTATTTTTAATTATATCGTAAATTTAATATAATTGTTATTTACACTGAAGTTTATGTGATGCTTGATACATATGAATCAGACGTAATTAACATAATTCTTAATATTGTAGTATTGTAATATTGTAACAAATAACGTAATGTGTAATATGTAAATTTTTTTTGTGTTACAGGTGCGGCTTAATTTCGATTATAGGGTGGACAGAGGAACGAAACGGGTCTGGAGTGGCTTGGCGTTTTGAACGAAGGTGTCACACCGGGGAAGACGAAGGACTTTGATTATTATCTTCCGCTACCACCTTGTGTATACGTGGTATACTCTCCTCCTTCTCCACTTGCTAATTAAAAAGGTTCTGTAGTGCTCCAGTTAATAATTTTACCCTTTTTTGGTAGTGAGCTCAGTGTGATACAAAGTCAAATGATGTACATGTGATCCAAAATGATGGTAATTTGATACATATATACATATATATATATATATATATACATATATATATGTGTGTGTATGTGTGTGTGTGTGTGTGTGTACTGTGCTGCTCAAGAGTGCGTGAGATGACAAGGGTCAAGTGAGAAAAAAATAAAAAAAGATTCGTAAAGAAATGCAATTCCGAAGTGATAAATCTGTATCTATGTAAAGACGTGTGTCAGTGTGTCCGCACAGGAAGAGTACAAAACAAAATAAATTTACGAAGATAAAGGGATAGAGAGAAGAATAGTAGATCAATTGAAGATAACCAAAGGAAAGTCAGTCAGCAACGTAGAGAAGTGACATAAGCAGGTAGGACAGGTGGGACAGTAGCATGAGTTCGTACTTTGCGAATTCGTATATCCCGGACCTGCGAAATGGCGGGGTGGAACACCCGCATCAGCATCAGCAGCACTATGGTGCGGCCGTACAGGTACCTCAGCAAACACAATCGGTCCAGCAACAGTCTCAGCAAGCCAGTGATCCCTGCGATCCGAGTTTGTTACGTCAAGGAGTATCCGCCCATCATTATGGAACCACGGGGGGAGGTCAGCAAGATATGCCTTATCCGAGGTTTCCCCCGTACAATCGGATTGATATGCGGAACGCAGCCTACTATCAACATCAACAAGAACACGGAAGTATGGACGGCATGGCCGGTTATAGATCGACGTCTCCGAACACCAGTATGGGTCACATGGGACACTCATCAACCCCTAACGGACATCCGTCCACTCCCATCGTCTATGCCAGTTGCAAACTTCAGGCGGCTGCTGTCGATCATCAAGGCAGCGTTCTCGACGGACCGGATAGCCCGCCTCTCGTCGAATCGCAGATGCACCACCAAATGCACAGCCAACACCCTCATATGCAGACGCAGCAATCGCAGCATCCGCAGCAGCAATCGCAGCATCAGCATCTGCAGGCACAGCAACAACATATGATGTACCAGCAGCAACAACAATCTCAATCTGCATCGCAACAGGGACAAAGTGGAATGCACCCGCAACAGCAACAGCAAGCTCAGCAACATCAAAGCGTTGTTGCATCGTCGCTCAGTCAACAACAGCAAGGCGCGCCTCAAGGTGCGTCGAGTGCGAACTTACCAAGTCCGTTGTATCCTTGGATGAGGAGTCAGTTTGGTAAGTGTTACATTTTAATAAAATTTATATAATTATAATGTATCTTTTCTCAGGCTTCAAATCGTTATCATAACTGATATTTATGAACGAAAAGATAAAACATTTTATAGATTTTATAAATTAAATGCATGAAAATTTATAATTTATTATAACCTTAACTTTTTGAGAATGCAATATATACAGATTTAGTAATATATCACATTAAAATTTATTGTTATTGTTAAAAGTTGTTTTACATTTTTTTTTGTATATTATTGAATGAAAATATAATAGAAAAGACCGCCTTTAAGAATAAAATCAACGTTTTATTTTATGCGTGACCAAAAGTCTAGTAGAAACTTAAGTTTCTAGTAAAGTAGTTTCTCAGGTAGCAGGTAGCTAACTTTTGTATTTATGCAACGGAGCACAAAACTAAATCAAATCCGTACGGTAGCTGACTCAGGATTGGCACAATGTCTCTAGATACGTCGCGACCGGAGTTATTTATTGCGTTGACCTGTTAGCCTGTCTGTTAGTTTCACCGCTCGTTCATCAGGTCACAATAAGCGTTATCTCTTGTTCTTTTTTCATATGACTACCGCTTGAAGTCTCAACGATATATTCGTTTTTATTAACATAATTTGCAATATTGCAATTTATCTTTTTTCATTCTATATGCGATACATTTTGGGTAACGATCGAAAGTATTCAATATCTTTTTAAATATAGAATTGGTTCAAAAAACAATTATTATTATATGTCTATATTTTAATATCTGTGCAATTAAATAATGCTCCTCAATAAGATCGTAAACATCTTGACAAATCTTCTCGTGTTTTTCACGGTATTCAATACTTTTCGAATCATATGTCTCTTTATGGCTTTGTATGGCATAGCTATAAAGGAGTAACAATAAGACTGGACCATCATTAGGTAGAAAAAAAAATCTTGGCACGAAATCGAATAAGTTAAGTGGAATCCTAAAGCGCATTATTCCATCATTCACTTCTTCGTTTCTATATTGACTCGTAGTTCGACTTATCTTCGATGAAAAAACGATTGTCTGTATTATCTAATTCTACAAAGTAGCATCTGTCCGAAACAAAAAAATTTTAGCGACCCCTTATTTTTTCACCTATTTCTATTCTTCAGTCATTCGTCGCTTCTTCTAGAAGCAGCTTCTCTTCTTTAAGTAACTACAAATTGATCAGTGACTAAGTGACACGATTAATTTTTTTGTGGAACAATATTTATAAAGTTACATTTTGAAAATAATAGAAAACAATTAAAGGTACGTGCCAATATTCAAATAAATTTAATGTTTATTATATTTTTATCTTTAGCATTAAAATATTTAAAATGTCTTATATTTTTTTCATAAATTATGACTTTTCTGTTGTATACATATTTTTGAAGTATGTTGACAAAGCCTCTTTAATTAAAGTATTAGTTGAAAATATATTAAATATATTAAATGTGAATTATTGATATCACATTTTGAAGTATTTTTACTGTTGTGATTATTTTTATTTATTTCTAGACGTTCTGAGATATAATTATAGTTTTTAATATACTTCTGTCTCAAATATGTCATAGTAGAATTATGAATAAAAAATTGCAATATTTTTTGATAAGCTTTTTTAAAATGTATAAATATCTAAAATTATTATTTTAACTTTGGTACTTAAAAATCATAAAAAGAAGAAATGTTGAGTTTTTTTAGCAATGATTATACATATTTTTTTTCTGTTAATGATTACTTGTACCATCTTTCGGTTAAATTCAGAAGCAGATCCCGAGTCTGCTCCGGGATTGGCCGATAAACACTACGCTTATGACGACGCCAGGGTTTGTAGTTTACTGTCTGTTAAACGAAGAAAATGGCTTAAGTCCCTGAATGTGCTCACAGATGTCGGCACATTTAAGAATGTTTCGTCTTATTCTCGCATCTCATTGCCTTTAAAAAACTGATTTTGCTTAATTTGTTGTACAAAAATTATACATAACATTTTTTTGTATAAAAATGCATAGAAGTTTACCTAGATCGCATTTTAATAAGAAAGTAAATGATTTTAAGAGAAAAATGAATGTTATTTTAAAGAGATTAAAAAGAAAAAGCACGGAATGCATTTTGCCATATTAAAATTTATTCATTTAACTGAACTATTTTATTCTTTTAATCTTTTTTGTATCCCATATTTCATATCGCGACAATTTATTTGAAATGTATTCTGAACGTCTTAGAATATATATTACATTATTAAGGAATGTAATATACGAGCATGTATGCAATAAATTAATTAATTTTGAAATAATTTTGATTTTATTTCTATTTGAAATGTATTATTTCTACGCTTTTAAAATTCATTTACTTTGTGTTTATCTATCTGTATTTATATATCTATTGTTGACTCTTTAAAATTCATATAAGTTTGATTTCATATAGTTTCTTAATTATAATTAGAATTTTATCACGCTACATGTATTCTGCTTCAATTGCTGTACAATTTGAACGAAATATACTAACCAGATTTTTATGAATTATGTACAGTTTTATTTCACGGATACCGTTAAAGAGCATTTAGTGAAATTGTTGAGATTTCTTAGTATTTTTTGTAGGACACGTTATACGTGAGCTGAGAAATTCCGGCATAGTTAGTTGTATTACGAAGACGTGCAAACATGCATACATTCCTTGATGAATGTCAAAGATTTAAAGAGACACAGTTATAAATATACATAATAAGAATTCTCCATTTTTCTATTAATATATGTTTGTATCAGAATTTTGTACACGAAAACGTTGTACAAAGAAAATTTTATTATTATAATGCAGTTTAAAAAATTTTTAATAATTCTTATACAGAAAAACAACAAAAGTATTGCTATACGTTAATACGTTTGATAAGATTTGAAAATCTCAACATAATCTTTTTCATATTGAATAATATAATGTGTTTGCCATATTACAACATTGTTCAACATTTGGCATTCCGATCCCAAGTGTTGATCCGAGAAAAGGAGACCGACCATCGTACTTTTAATGCATGAGATAATTGCGACCCTCTGTGTGAAAAGATTTATGACATCTCGACTCCTTCCTCCCTCATATATTCTCAATCGGCAAATAAGCATGGCGTGATACAGTTACAAAGCTTCCGTTATTGCATACGTGCGTGCACGCTCGTATATTACATTCCTTATGTAATGTGTATTCTGAGACATATGTAATATGTACATGCTTCAAATAAATTGTCGCGATATAAAATATAGGATACAAAAAAGATTAAAAGAATAAAACAGTTAAATGAATAAATTTTAATATTGTAAAACGCACTCCATGCTTTTTTTTTATATATTTCTTTATTTTTTCACAGTAAAAGCATTGTGAACGTGTTATATCAAATGAGATATATATATATATATATTACACATAAGATACTAGCATATTTTATGTACTTAATATTATATTACAAGATCGAAGTCATGTAATAAAATTTTATAAAATATTTAAAGCTAAAATGATATTCAACGCATCAGATACATGTAAAATTTTTAGTCGCTATTCGAGGAATGAATCAGCAGATAGAACAAGAAGAATCCAACATTCCAAATCCGATATGCATTTTATTATAATCCAACTAGCCGCTCAACAGATTGGTGGCCATAACGATGGCGGCTTCGTGAGATATTCAAAAAGCAATGGAGTCCAAAAGGGGCAGGAAAGGAGGAGCTAAAAAAGACGAAAGAAGAGAGGACATGTGCGTGTATATATACACATTCATATGTGTACATATGTACATATTAGAAATAGAGAGAGAGAGATATATAGAGAGAGAGAGAGAGAGAGAGAGAATCGAGGCGGTAGAAAGAGGTAGAAGGGATGGATGATGATGATGAATGAATCCACAGAAATCCTGGGACCGTTTTCTTTTGGAGCTCCGCCATGGAGGCAATTGTGAACGATATGGAAGTGGTTTAATTTCCTATTCGATATTTGGCTAGAATTCAACGTTTGAAAGACAAAATTGTCTCTATTTTGTTGTGATTTGATTTATTCATTTACGTAATACTTAATAATCAATTTGAGTTCTTGCATGAAATAAAAATTTCTATTTGTCACGATTCAATCTTAAATTTTATGATAGCTATATTGTTCGTATCTAGAGTAGCAGGTGCAGAAAGAAAAAAAATAAATTTTAATGCTCCGAGTGATACCCGTAAAGATGCATATGTCGCGGCAAGCCGTTCTACTCATTATCTCAACCTTCTACCTCGGGGCTCTTTCAGACTCCATCTTCTTGTCTGCCTGTCTGCTCGTCTGCCCGGAAGATCAAAAAAAGAAAAGCAAAAGCAAGGAGGAAAAACTACCTATAGAATACTCTAGTCTCCTTGGGAGTTTCTAAATTTCCTCTATAAATGTTAGCGGACTTGATGCTTTTCTCTTTCGCTGAAAACTTCTGTGAAATTCAGTCAGTCTTAGTTAGTAATATAAAACATTAAAAGTAAAACATACGTTGAAATTATAGTTTTACTAAAAGAAACAAAATATAGCATTTAGGATTTAATCTATCTTATGAGGACCATTTGCAAGAAATTTGTAAGAATTGCTAATAAAAATGAAAATAAATTGTCTGATCTAAGATATGTGGTAAAATTGGAACGTCATAATTTTTTATCATTATTAATTATATCTTTGCACTATTTATTTATATAAACTGTTTCAAAGAATACTTTTCGAGGAATATATATTCAAATCTTCAACATTTGAAAATAAAATTTTTAGTTTGTCATTAAAAATTACATACAACAAACTGGATGTTAAATTCTGACTTTGTTGCATCTGAGCGTTTATTTAAGAAAATTTTAGAAGTTATTCATATAATTTTGTGCAATTAATATTAATGTTCGTCAACGTGTAGATACCCAAGGTTGATTCCGTGAGCAAATGATAAAATTAATGATACATCTAGGATATCTAATCGAAACGCGTTTCAAGGCCTGGCCTTATAGTGCCCACGTAAAGCTTAGCTTAATTGGGCACCGAGTGGTGGCCGCACCTTATTAGCGGGTTACAACATCCGGCTAGCTGTTAATCTGAAAAGTCCTGCGTGTATCCTGCGGCGGGCCTGAAAGACTAGTCAGGCAGGAGGGGAAGCGGAGATACGGAGCAACTAGCCTATAATAAGCCGCACGGTTGTGTACGTTCTGTTCTGTTTCGTTCCTTCATGCTGCGCCAGTGAAGGCAGACCCATAAATCTCCCGGGCATACTCCAGGGGACATTTGATCCTTGCGTAACCCAACGCCGTTAATTTATTGCTCCGCGTTTAAAGTCACCTCCGTCCGCGAAAGCCATAGCAGCGCTGCTACGCCGATCCGGCGCAAACTTAAGCCATCGGTATGACTTTCTTATTACAGGACTTCTTTCCATACGCGCGTATGCCTGCGTGTTACGTATCTTAAAAATATCAATGGAACCACAGTAACATCATATATATAATAAATTAAATGTAAGAAATGATAATAACATTGTTCTCAAAAATAAAAAAATTAATTTTCAACATTTATATTACAAAAAACTGGATTTTAACGTTTAGAAGCACATTTATCATTTTTTTAGTATGTATTTTTATTAGGATCTGTTAAGAATAATTTTTTCGATTTCAAAATATGTAATATCAGTTCACAACTCTTTCTATAGTTACATCTTATAAAAGCATGTTGGTAAATAACGTCTGAAAACATAAAGTATTGCTGTCTCTTTAATTAACCCCACTCAATTCACGTATTGTTGTTCTAATTCTCATATCCGGATACATCTAATCGAGGTTTTAGTCTTCAATAATCAAATCGATTGGCTCGAAAACTTTATAGGTTTTAGCTCATAAATAATACAGACTCGTCTCGATGCAGCGTTTAATAATTCATTTCTTTGCTCTGCAACATCTAGTGGCATGAGAGGATTTATGGGCGAAGTGACCTTTTGAAACAAACCTGATTATTACGCCGCTTCAACTCAGGATTATCTTTATTTAAAGTGATCGTATAAACGTATTTCAGATGAATATATAAGTTTCGAATAAAAATATATATATATGCGTGTCTAGAATTTTTTTAGCATTTTAAAAATAATATGCGGTTGCTATGTTGGAAATTTTAATGTTAATAATCAGTTAAAATTTTAGTCACATATAAACTTTCGAATACGATTTATTTATGGAATAAAATACTATAAATAAAATTACTTAAATAAATTGACATTTTCTGAAGTGAACATGTTTCATGTATTTCACTGACGCGCGACGCTTTGATAATCTAACCTTAGATCTAGAACGTGATCTTCATTAACGTGGTGTGACAAATGAATATTAATAGGATGCTTTCATAGAACAGTCGACGGTACACTTGATAGTCAATTATGATAATATTTTTTTCATATAATATGTACATGATTTCATAAGAGCATATATCTATTTATGCGATGACCGATATAATTACTTTTTAATAATATTTATTATAATTTTGGACAGAATAGTAAATGGCTATTTTCTTAAAATAACGGAAGGAAAGAGAGCCAAGGAAGTTGCCTAAATCGTTAAAGCTTATAAGAGAGCGCTAGAGATTGGTATGTTGTTAATTTGAGAGCGTAGCCCAAGGGAAGGAATAAGAGGGCATGTTCTCAACTTTCTCTATCCTCTCCTCTCTGTCCCTCTCTTTCTCTAACGCGCGTTTTTTCTCTTCCTCCATATATCGTTCTCTTCGTCTAGTCGAAGGTTCAGAAACCTACGCGATCTCTCTATCTCTCTCCGGAGCAGAACCGCCATCCATCTTCATCGGCCGACAGCGCGACGGGCGGCGTTTGCCTCGAATGCTCGCCAAGGAGTTTTCTTCTTCTTCTTCTTCTCCTTCTTCACCTCTCCCCTCCTTACTTTCCAGTTCTCATCCCTACGCTTCTTCTTCCTTCTTCCCTCCCTCATATCATTCTGAAGCATTCTCATTTTGCTCTCTCACTCGTATGGCGGGTTAACCGAACCAAACCCTTTGAGGTTTATACCTTGTAAAGTTGCGAGACTTCTCACACAGAGTCAACTCGCTCTGTCTCCTTAGTATCTTCCTCCGTGTTTTCTGCCTCTCTCGCTCTCTTAGCAACCATAATTAATATTCTTGTTCGGAATTCGTGTACCGCGCACTGACCGCAGATCATATCGCGAATATCGCTAAGGTATCTATCATATGCGGAACTGCATTTACAATCCTGAGTCTTTTTTTATTAAATACTGCAGCGGTATTTTATTTATTTCGTTAAAATTTACAGAAACTTTGTTGAAGTTTATAGAAACTATCAACCAGTCAAGTCAATCATACTCTCTAAATCTAAATCAGTGGATAATCACTGATATCAGTGCCAAGTATGTCACTGGTAATCAATGAATTAAATGTGAGATCCCTAACCTTAAGTTAATCTTTATTTTGTGACCTAACTAATCTTATTTTAGTGCTTAAATTCAATGAATATGATATTGGAAGATTGAAATTAACGTGTAAATATAGTAGTTTAGTTATATAATGCTCAAACATTTTTCCTTTTTTTGTTGAACTTCACTGATTATCAGTGCAAAGTATGCCATTGGGTAATTAGTGACTACCCACTGATTCAGATTTAGAGAGTAGGCTGTAATATTTAAGTAGTAGTGAAATATATTAGTTAACTGATCATTTGTAGTTTAAAGATAAGATAGCGAGATATCTACGAGTCTTGTCCGCTACAGTTGTAGGTACTTCTATGCCAGCGCAACCGCTATTCATCAAAAGATTTTACATTTATATTTATAATATATTATTTATAATATATTTATAATATATTTATACAATAATATATTACTTGATATATTTGACGCATATCTTATATAATATAGTATTTTTCTCTTATACTTATATATAGATATAATATAATAATTTACGATTAGGTAATAATTTATATTAATTTGAAATTTTAATTTCTTTTGTTTCAGAAAGGAAACGGGGTCGGCAGACCTATACACGATACCAAACGTTAGAACTGGAAAAAGAGTTTCACTTCAATCGATATCTTACTAGGCGGCGACGCATCGAGATCGCACACGCGTTATGTCTGACGGAACGGCAGATAAAGATCTGGTTTCAAAACAGACGGATGAAGTGGAAGAAAGAGAATAAGACGAAAGGCGAGCCAGGCTCAGGCGATGGCGACACTGAAATCTCGCCACAGACGTCGCCGCAGGGTTAAAAGAGCTCCGAGGGGAGTGGAACTTCTTTTCCACCTCTCTCAGGGTCGTTAATACCTTGTTTCCAGCACTACCTCCTCCCTACCCAAACTCCAATCCCCATCGATGACCTCCAAATGATCCCTCTAAGCAATGACGCTTATTTTGTCGTGTTAATCATGTTGCTTGTACCAAAAACGAAGCAGATAATGATGACGAGGAAGTTGTAGAAGGATCTGTAAGAGCGCTTGAAGATGATAAGAGAACGATAAACCCAGAGACGTAAAGTTACGAAAATGCAAGAAGAAGAGAATAAAACGAAGAAAAGACGCACAAACGAGTCAGCAGAGGATTGGCGTGAATGCGCGTGAAAAAGGTGGATCAAGATTATTGATCGAGAAGAGTAAATAAAACTGGATCACATGCTAATCAGAACCGCGTTAACCTCTATTACGTTTAATTAACGATTATTGTATACTAAAGTCCATATATATATATACTATACATATATATGTATATATATATATACATATACATACATAAATATATACATATGGATAGAGATATATGTAGTTTAATGTGGGAGCGAGTGACCGATGACCGGTTGACACTAACGAACGTAGAAGACATGGTTCCGAATGCTATAGTATTAAGAATTAAATCTACTGAGAAAGAATGATTGCGCGAATCTGATTGCGAGTATGATAGAAAAAAAAGATCGTGTTAAAATCTTAGGAGAGCATTTTATTATTTATTCTCTTACATCGTAAAGTAGAATTGTAGGATGATTAGTAGAATAGTTGTATGAAGATGTCCATCGCGTCTGTATTTAGCGATAGGTAAGCGGTTTAGTGTCCTTAGAGGATTGTTTAGATAGATTTTTTTTTTCTTTAATACCGCCGAGCGGTGGCTCTAACGAGGATATTTATGATTCGTGCCAAGTGTGATCTTTGAGAATGTGTTTTGATAAAATTCGAAGGAGGATTCGAGTAATGGCGGGATACAGCAAGTGGACACAAAGAGCAGTGCAAAAGCGGAAGAGAAATATCGCGAAGTTTACGTCTTATTCTGAGAATAGTGATACAAGTGTGTGCAAAACTAATTCCATGGAAGATCAGTGAATTTTGATATATAAATAGAAAGATCATGGCGTTGTTTTTGGATTTTGTATGCGGAAAAAGCGACCATAAATGGGACAGACTAGTGCTGATTGATAAAGTGAATATGAAAAAAAAAAAAACAGCGCCCTTCGGCGGAGCAGAGTCAAATGGACTTGGCATTTCTTCTTCAGCGTCATCGCAAGGTTAGTCTTATAAAGATTGCTAATGATCGCAATTATCGGTTACATTACTTTGTTTCTCGTTAAATCATCGTGCATTTGATAAGAACAGTAAGCTTTGAAATTCAACGGAATAAGCTTATATTTTTGTGTAATTAATAATGCATAAAAATGTAGTTTCTCCGTTTAATAATCGATAGTTGGAAAAATTTGTTCCTATCACGCATATTGCTCAAAAAATAACGAGTATATAATGTATATAAGCAGTTCTTTCCTAGCTAAAAAGCGTGTCTGTGTTTGGAAAAGAATGTTCAAATTAAAATTTTTTTATATTATTTCCGATAATTTAGAAATGTATTTTATATTATTATTTATTATTTGAATCAAGAAACTTTTAGTTTATACTTGAAATAGTTCAAATAATTTCAGAAAACAACTGTTTGATATTAAGATATCTGATAATATCTAATAATATTTGATATTATAAATAAATAAAGTGTATATAGCGTGATGTCTTTTACAATGTCGGACACGTAATGTGATCTCGAATAAATTATTTTCTTTAGAATTTTTTTAAAAGAGTAAATTCAATAGTTATACTCGTAATAGCGTTGCAATTCTTCTTTTCCTGTAAATATTAAGAGAAGATAACTCAAGGAACGAAAGTTTATTTGCATTAGTAGCTATCGAAAATTTGCTCTTGCTCCGCGCGACATGACGCCAAGTTACCAAGTGTTATAATACATAGCGTATTTTCGGAATAGGATGCTTTCGGCATGAAACCGCTTGGCACCTTAATAATGACTTAGAGCTAATTTGACCAAAAGAAATTGTTTTATTATGTATATACGATAATTTAATTGCATTATCATTCCAAATAAATATATTGTTTGTTTGATTTTTTTAATATATAGTATGAAAATTATTCAAATTATATTTATTTTAGTTTTTTTAACTGAGTGATTGTGCTTCTTTTGTGAATTATTTTCTATTATTTATATGAGAATTTTATATAATATTTTTATTTAGTTTTTACATAACAAAACACTTTCTATACATGATAAATGTGTGATCAACAAGAATCCAATTTGTTACATTTATATTGAAACAAGCATGTTAAGTGTGGCAAGCGGTATCAGGGCTCTCGTCAACTCGATCGTCTGATCTGGTTCGATGAATTGATTCGATTATGCCGTATCGGGAGATCCAGGAAAGCCCGGCCACGTTGTAGCCAGGCGAGCCCATATATTCCGCCGCGGTGAATTCTTGTGCTGTGTTGTAAACTTAGATTCGACATAATTATTTAGTGTATATCTTGTATACACCATAATTAATGATATACGTAATAAACGATATTAATAACCGCGTGGCTAATTATGAACAGCGGTCAAAAATGCCTATAGAGGTGGTTAATTTCTAACTCACTGCAGAATTCGGCTCCATCTCTTTACGAAAAATGGGAGAAAGAGAGTGGCATAAAACGTGTAATCGATATACGTAACGTATGGTCCAGCTTGCGCTCGTACATCGATCGAGCCATGTGTGACCAGCCTTTCCTTCTCGAGAAATTTATTTATATAAAACTCTTTGTCCTTGAGGAGCAACGAACTGTGTGAAAATCCACGGCGATCGCTCGCTATTTTGAAACATCCGTAATCTAGCTAATCATAGTCTCCATCTTTTACATTTTTGTTTCATCATTCGATTTTATGTAATTTGAATATATAGAAGTTATTATCTTTGAAACATTTTTGTATTGTAATTGTATCACGATTTACGTTTTTTGGTTACTCTGAAGTACAATAATTGTACAGTTGTATTATTGATGAATGATTTATGTAGACGTACGACATACAACTTTGCACGATATTACATGGATTTTTGGATAACATATTTTAATGCGAGCAAATTGCACGTAGTTCTAATTGTATTCATCAAATAACATTATATTTTAATGATAGAGGGGATGATGCAACATGCAAGGCTCCTTATTATTTTTGATAAAAAAGAATTTTTTATCCTTTGACCATGATATCGATTGTTATAATACTATGACCAAAAGAAAGTTTCATGTATCCAATTTCAGAGATCGATCTAATAATTTTCTTTTTAAATTGTTAAAAAGGGAATGATAATAAATTCAAACTTTAAGATAAGATTTTTATGATTTGCTATGTACATTACTTTAATATTTGTCAAAATTGTATATATGCACTAAAAGTTTAAATTCGATATATCGATCTATCAGCACCGATCTATCAAATATCGAAGATTACTTGCAAATTCGATTGTAATATGTACAAAAGTTGAATAGTGCAATAAAATATGTTTAAATAAAAATGCGTTTAAACGAAAGATATGATGGACTTCGGTGCTGTAAAAGTAAAATTATGATGAGCGATCGCCGTGAATACGCAATTAAAGAAAAATGAACTTTTGTATCTATTGGATAGCGAACCTATTACTTATAGATTAAAAAATATATACATATATTATATATAACGCGAGAAGGGAAATTCATAGTATTAACTGGGAGGAATAAAAATGCAAAATATATATTTTATCTTTACTCGTATATATGCGCATTAAATTACAAGATATACGTAAATTAAACCAAGTACCGTGAGTGTATGCAAAAGTAGAACGTAAAACTGAACGTAAAATGCAACAGTGTGTACGTACGAAGTATGTCACTAAGATAGTCCGTATTCGATAAGAGTAACATCTAAAATCTAATTCGTAAAAATAAAGAAATAACGTTAAGTAAACGGGTATGTGTCGGTCGCAGTAAGGTGGCGGTCGTAAATTTTTAATTGGATTTTCGTCTAAATAAAAAACGATATTCGCCATTAAGTGTACACCACGGGAGAAACGCGCAATGAAAATTTTATTTATTATTGTCCACAATACGCCAGAGAGCGGCGGCACTTGCAAAAAAATGTACATAAGTCCGATCTTTCTAACTAGGCTATCTGCAAAAAAACGCTACCAGATAAGTAGAACAAAGAAAAACAAAGAAATATAAGAAGTAACGCTTGTCAATGAACGAGTAACTTTCAGACCGTAATATTGTTTAGTCCGGTAATATTTATTGATACATGTTATATATATCGCAAAGTGGATCTTTCTGTTTGTTTAATTGATTATACAATAAATATTTTTTATAATGTACTAGATAAAGTTGTAGGTATTTGTATGTACCATTATTCTACTTCCTTGAGTATCTCTACGAAATGACGTGGATTGGTAGAGATTACGAAATCCTTATGCTGATGTTGTATTCTCGCATATCCAATCATTTTTATCGAATTATACATGTAGATACATAAAACGACATTTAAAAAAAGCAATTTCATAAAAACCTTTTTCCGTACATTCATATTTTGCTGCTTCATCCTTTCGCAATTTCGATTCTTTAATCTGATCCATTTTTGATTAGGCAAATTGAATAAGCAAATTACAAAACGTCTCATACGTGTATGCGCCGAAGAGTTCCTGACTTTCTGTCGCAGGAAAGTGTCATTAATTGCATATATCTTTTAGATATCGTATTTCTATTCAAATACGTAAAATGTATAAATAAGCAAGTCCCTCGCTTCATCATCATTCATCAAACTAAAATTCACTGATATGATTATGAAATATTTAGTTAATATCATTTCTTTCACAACATGTGACAAAACAACAAAAGTACAGATAAAATCTCAGTATCATTTAAAAGATATTAGTACACCATTAGAATAATGCAATTTGATTATATTTTACTGTACTTGCTCCATTAAATTCCTAAATCATATTTCGATGTATTTGTAAATATAAAAAAGATCAAATCATCATAAATATATTGCTTATGTAATGCAACTAGAGGAGATTGCCAATTATATACAAGAAACTTTCGATTTTTGCTATTTCAAACGTGAGATGTGCGGTCTCATCGATTATAGGTTCCGCCATATGAAGACTGATAGATTCCGTAACGTGAGACAAGAATGTTATATACAATAGTCGCTAAAACAAGAAGACATTTAGACCGATATAATTATTTATCAATAGAAATTATTATTTAATTGTGCGTTATTAATATTCAAATTATTTAATTATTCCAAAAGAATTTTGCAGATTGAGATTCAATTTAGAGTGATTTCGGAACGTGTTGAAATCATTTCGTTTATAAATGGAGTTGACATCTAAATACAAGCAATAAAAATTACCGAAATTACTCTACATATAACTTTCATTCTGTACCGAAACAGACATGGAGACAAACAAGATGCATTTGTATATAATTAGTCATGTGAAAAGCATATGTGAATGAAAGTTTTTTTTTTTTTCAAATTATCGGCAGGGCAATGTGAAAGGCGACGTCTGACGTCGCGGTATCGAATCGCGAACCGCGACCCCTGTATACGATACCGCGTAGGTAAAGTAGGTACCTGTTTACTAGATTAAAAAAAAAACCTTACAAAGTAACGGTAGCAGAGGTCTAATTAATTACTATTTATTGATACGATATAACGATATTCACATAGTTGAATTTCGCGAGTAACTCGATTATTCAGTGACTCGACGAAAATATAACTAGACTAAGAGGATGACAATATTTCGAGAGCCGCCACGTTGTCGTCCGCTGATGAACTTACGGTTTCTCCAGTGTGTTTTATGGATTTTTATCATACATGAATTTCTTTATTAAAATTTGTACGAAGATTGATTTTTGATTATTATTGTTAGTTATTTGGTTCTCAAATACTTATTTCAAGGTCATTTGAATCATTGAAGGAAAACAGAAGATTGGATTTTTTATGCTTTAGACTAAGTACACCGTAGGAAAAATATTATAGCAAAATGTTGATAGACTGGCAGTAGAAATCAAATAGTTTCTACTAATATTATCTGATGGCAAATTAGCGAAAGCTATTGTTTTGTAGCTATTTAAATCGTAACGTTATTGATTTTGAAAGATCTTTAAAATTGAAATTTTATTCTTTTTTATCTTTATTTACTTTATTAATTTTTTTACTTAAAAAAAATTAACTAAAAAAAATAGTAATTTTTAACTGTATTATTAACCGTATTATAGAAATTAATATATTTTACATTAAAGTATTAGATTCTGACATTTTAAAGATACCTTAAAAAAGTTTACGACGCTCAACAAATTTACTCGATTTTACTGTCAATCTGCCATTAGTTTATATCAACAAATTCTATTTGATTTCTGCCGTAAATCTATTGGCACAAATTCTATCTGATTTTAATAACAAGTTAATTATCTAATAATCTTGATATTTATTTTCTGATTGTACAATAATATTTTAATATGAAAAGTTCATTTTTATGAAATATATATAACTATGTCAAGATCATTAAAGAGAAGCAAGTTCTGAATATCCTACATGTAAAACAACAATCTAAGAAACAAACCGCGATTTATTTAGATAGAAAGAACGGCTATGTTGCTGTTTCATAAAAATTTACATTAACATGTTTTACTAAAATATGATGTACGATCTGCGATTAAGTTTGCTATCTCTCAGTTACACACTTGAGTCACCATGGTTACGCATTGCCCCGACCGAAAACACAAAGTGTATATGTATCATATATTCTACATATTATATACACACACACATATATATATATACACACACACACACACACACACACACACACACACACACACACATACACATGCATATACATGCATACATACAGTATATAAACATTGCCTATTTACAAAAGACCGGGTACAATGCATTCGTTCCAACGATTGTGCGGAAGAAATACTTAAGTACAGGTGTGCCTAGCAGCCGAAAATAAACGTGGGCAACACTGCTTTATCGAACGATAAATCGAAGAAAAAAAATATAAATAAATGAATCTATATATATAAATATATATACATATAAATTATATATATATAAATATATATATATTTAAATATAAATATATACGATAATTATTACAGCTACAACAAACGTATATAGTTATTTTGTAGTGTCTCGCATTATGTAAACTATATGTATACATAAAAAGTACGACAGTGACGATGTTGATGATGATTGCAATGGTAAACGATATCTTACGCGAGTGAAGTATGTATTATGTATAATGATGAAGACGACGTCAATGGATAATAGTATTACATGCTATCATGTCGACGAGTCTAAACCGTGTATTGTATTATATTATATAAGAGTCTGTCCATATTAATAATAATAATTATTATATTAATTATAATAGCTGTGTTTGAAAACGAGAAATAAATTGTGGTTGAATATGAAATAGGATGTGGTAAAAAACGGATATGTCCCCCTTATCATTACATCGCATCATGACGCTATGCAGATTTGAGAATCTACTTTTCGTGGTCAATCAGTGGAGACGAGATTCCCAGTCGAATTCGCAGATTCTCAGCGTGAAATCATGATTTCTGTACTCGTATGAGGATATCGCGATTAGTACGCCACTGGCTTCCTTTTGAGAGAGTAGTTCAGCATACCCGGAGGTTGCGTTTATACGAATTGCAGCGGAAGGAACCATTGTATAATCCAAGATGGCCTCCACCTCGGAGAGGATTATTATTGGCTAATACGAAGCAAGAGGCCCCGCCTTGGCTCACGGCTCGTGACGGGATGATTTATTGGGATTTCTGTCTGTTCGCCCCTGCGCTGCAACGAACACACCACTGCCTAGCTTGCCTAGACGGTAGGTATGCTCGGATTTGCGATATTGGATTTCGACATCTCGACCGAGTGCAGCTGCAACCATTCTTCCACGACAGACAGACGTCTTCGTTCCACGTGTCCACGTGCAGTCCGGCATGCTTCAAGTGTCAATATCAGATTCAATTTCAGATATCACAGGGTTTATATCTCGCCCCTTTTCGATTATTCACGTTTGATTTATTTTTCTGTTTTTTTTTATTATTTTTTTATACTGCAAAAATTAGTTTCTGACTGCCTTTTTGTTTATCAAAGTTTACGCAAAGATTAATTTATCTGTCATATTGTAATTACATTCGATAAGTTTAATGATTACAATATTAAGATAGAACAAGTAAATAATCATTTTATAAATGTAATCAGAACAGATTAATATAAAAGAATAGATATACTGCTTTTAAAATACATACATGTTTAAATGATGTGTACGAAGTATAACGGACTTGGATATTTCTTATTTGAGAAAATTTTTAAAACATACCTAATTTAATATTGATTTACGTATACTTTATTAACGCAGAATCAATCAATATTGAAGCGTGTTTTTATCGCATTATTTTTCTATTAATGTTCTATGCGATTAGAAATGTTAAACATAAATTGAGCAAGCATATATATGTATAAATATATCTGCTAAATTTTGCTGTAAAGAGATCAATTAATTGATGCGATGTTATCTATAACATCTGTTGACGCGACGAAAGGTGAGTATAATCGGCGGAAGTCTGGTAATGCTATCGCACTTCCGGAACTAGGTAACGAATCCAGGTCATGCGAGATAGAGAAGCAGAAGAATTCATCGTCAAGTGAGTATATCTGTATAGTGGATTGCGTATTTACGATTTAAAGCAACGGAGCGCATGGTGACCTTTGCCAATTCTGTTGTTGCAGGTGCATTCACGTTGTAAATGCATTCGAGGCGAGGAAGGAATCCGTAGGCAGGACGAACGGAGGGAGCGAGATAGCCGAGGATGGGAGAGAGCGAAGAGTCGGTAGAGTAGAGACTCGGCAAGATAGAGGAGCCGGTGGGAGGATGGCGGTTAGAATTTATGGCCGCTTTATCACTTTACCGGCCTTGCCGCGTCTCCTTTAGCCCGTGAGGAGGGCAGGATCTCACGATGAACTTTGGCACTCGACTACGCTGCACTCGACGAGCGGTGAGCCCGTTAACTTTCTTGTTTACTCGCATTTCGCGAGAGATTACAAGTACACCTGTTTTCTCTTTCTCTCTCTCTCTCTCTCTCTCTCTCTCTATATATATATATATATATATATATCTTTCTCTTTCCCACTCTTTCCTTTTTTCAAATTTAATGCAATATAACACTACATGAAATGGGTTTTACAATCTGAAAAATACGTGTAAATCAAGGAGAAACATATACATTCAAATATACATAAAGCTCCAGTTTAGTCTTTTAAAAAATATAATTTTATATATTTGAATTGAATTGGATCGTATGATATGAATAAAGAGTCAAAAGTTATTAGCTCTAAAATTCCTTGATGTTAAATTAAATTATATAATAAATTTAACAAGAAAAAAAGTGTTATTAATTAATTTCCATTAAATTAGTTATATCTCATAATCTATTAAATCATATATCTTAAATTAGAAATAAAATATCTAGATAATGAATTTTCGACTTACGTAAATTAATATAGAATTGTACAAATTACGAAGATAATAGAAGGAGATAATTCGATCTATATCTTCTAATCTGAAGAGTCTGCTATCCCTGAGTCCATGGTCTAAATTTATGTCTTTGTATACTTGATGCGTGCTAACTCTTGAACTGCTCGCTTCATTATACTTATGGGCGTTTAACGGTTGGATTTTAATTCACTTGGTCCAATCCGTGGGGAATTGTTCCGGCGGTTAACAGGAAAAGTGGCGCCGACCGAATCCACGAATATTCTAGTGTAAACACATTAATAACGGGTCTCAGAGTAACTTATTGCATACACGGACGCTCCGCGCGGGGCCTCGTAAAATTTACGTCATACTACCTGTCGGCATGACGACTACAACTACATAACGCATAAAGTAACCCCCATTAATAGACCATAAATTCTATCCCCGCGGCACCGTTGTTATGTATGAGCGTCGTTAGTGTTAATAGAGTGTTAACGGCTTCTATGCCGCTCTCGATTCTGTCCAGGACGTAGGTGACGGAGGTGGTGATGTAGGTAGAAGCTTGACAGAGGGGAGAAGAGAGAATGGTAAGCGGTTGCCATAGAGGAATTCTGGTTGCGTGCTGTCCGGCTACTATTAGCCTCGTGTGCTTCTGCTATTTTGCATAGAGAATGCATCAATTTTCGGCGCTTCCCGCTCGCTGACCCCCCACTTGCCACCTTCGACGATTTTGTCTCTTCACCCCGCTCCGCCTAGCTATCCCCACCCAATTTCCGTCGCACATCACAACGGCACAATCCTCGTACACGCTGCATTTCGTACAATGTAAATCGTATCGAAGATAATTGATATCACGAACGCCTACTTCCCTGGAAATGCCCGTACGCGATAGTTGCTCGCCTGTCCTGACTGCTTCCGCGGCGTTTGTTTCCGTTGGTGATGATCAGTTTCGATTTGTGCGATGGAGATATCCGATAATGTAGACAATTACCAAGAGTTTATGGAAGTTCAAACATTCGCGTTATAAACACATTAAATTTAAACGGCTTTATGTAAACTATTTGAACAATTTTGGACAATTCTCGCATTTTTTATTAAATTATTTATTTAATAATTATAATTTAATAATATTAATTATTATTATTATATAATTATAGTTTTACTATCTTTTTCAGATAATATATTGTAGAGGGTAATTTTACAAAGAAATTTCTAACAAAAACTAGATATGGTAAAATATAACTGTATTATTAATCTTCTCGGTTATAGTTTTTACGTTTCAAATCCTAGGATTATACGAAAAAAAAAAAAAAAAAAAGCAAGTTAATGGCTTATTATTTTTGTAAAAAGGGGAATTTGAAAAAAATTCTGTCGTAGTCGATTCTCAGGTGTAAATAATATTGTGCTGTAGGTGAATCATTGTATGTTGCGAAGGACGCCGTTGGATACATAACGTATAACGGGACATAAATCAATAATATCGCTACCCCTTCTCCTTTCTTCCCTTCCTAGGATACCTCACTCTATCCCGTGCTTTGCAAACCGCCAAGCGAAGTAAGCATCTCTTCCGCAATCAATGTTCACATCTAAAACATCGCAACAATATGTGTTCTCTAACATTCGATGATATATTTATCAAAGATTTTACAACTTGCTTAATTAAATTAGTATTAATTTGGATTCAATAATATATGTAAAATATTGGGTTGTCCGGAAAGTTCGTGTCGATGTAGAAGGAAAATTGAAACGCAGAAAATTTAAATTTTAGTATACATTTATTAAATTATATAGGTTAGTCGGCACGAACTTTCCGGACAACTCAATATTTGACGATATAATTATTTTGATGAGAAACAATTGCTCGAAAAATACTTTTTTTTATAATACAACGGTAGTAATTACATATAAATCAAATATTTAACTCGTAAAAATTGATAATTTTTGACGATAATTTTTAAATATGTCTATACAAAAATATATTTGAAAAAAAATCTGGAAGCATTTCTTAATATCATTGAGTGAATTTTATTTAATATAGTACTATTATTTTATATAGATAGAACATTCTTGTGTATTAGACATGTTGAATGAAAAATGTATGAATAATCTGGGATTTTTAGGTAGACAGATATATGCGGTCTGGTTAGATTCAGATTATTTTTTACTTTAGTAATAAGATACAGGCTGACATTTGTTGAATTAATGCGAATTTATTTCGAGTGGGGCGCATTTCCAGGTGTTTTAGGAAGTTTGGGTCCGGGTCCACGTCGCCGATGTATAGAAAGGCTAAATGCAAAACCTTGTAAGGGGAGAGACTCGCGTACTCCGAGAAACTAACAAAACATCCTCGCAATTAGCCGGATGTCCCGATGACATCAACGGAGCATCCCTCGAGACCGCCAACCGTGCTAGTCTCGCGACAGAAATTTCGCCGCTGCGCCACACCGCTGACTTCAGTCCCCTACCGCTCTCTGCCAGTTGTGTTGTTCCAAGCGACCGTCCGCGGCCTCTCAACGGGATTCTAGGTGACGACTGTAGCTACAGATATGCTAAATAATAAAAACTTATCGGATTTATGTCGTCCAGAATTGGACACGGACGGCGAGAAAGAGGCACGAGGTGGGTGCGGTGCACACCGAGGTACTCTCGTCGAATGAAATTGAAAAGTAGTCGGGAGATATGGCCCTACCGACGAATATCGGTAGACAGACGAATGGCGTGGGAATGAGCAAGGGGTTGGAACGAGTAAGCGGGACATGAAAAACTACCGTGCAAGGGCTGATAGACTGAAAAGTGTTTGTTCGACGGACGGACGTTTTTTTAAAATCTTTTGCTGCCCTTTCTCACCCGAGGTCATTGGAATGCATTGTACGCGAGATTGGCGCAAATACGTTTGCTTCATTGTTCTCTGTTAAAAATATCGCGACCTCGTAGATTCAATAAACTTTCACGATCAGGGTGACGTAAGTAGTATTGTCGAGTATATCGCGTCGAACAAATTGAAAAGATCCTATTTATATTTTTTTCTCTCATCCTTAATATTATTATGAGTATATTGTACCACACGCTCTTTCATCTCTCTAATTCATTGCATGGATGACATTTACATTACGTGTTTATTTTTATAATAATTAGGAATATATTTCTCTAATAATAATAAAATACTTTTTTTTTATTTTTTCAGATTCCATAACATGTTATCTATGGATATACTACTATGGATTGCAACAAAATTAATCATTATACCGATTTATCCAATGAAAATGGAAGTTTTTTCATCAAATACACTTATCGCATTGAATATGAATCAATCAATACGAATAATGAGGATCTAGTGACACTATCTGTGATTTACTGAATGAATGGATGACAATTCAAAATTGATGAAGATATAAAATTTAATATAAAGAATTCATAATTTGTATTGAAGATACTACGAAAATTACAACTTTATATGAGGTACCAGAGTGAAATATATATTACAATTATAAATAGATAGATAAGAGATACATACTTTTTATCTCTTTCAAAAAAAGTGACTGTACATAAAATAAAAAAAACGCCAAGCTTTTATCAACAAACTAATGAATCACACTCAAATATTGAATTGGAGGAAGGCGACGAATATGAGAGAGAATGCAACGGGTACATCGATGAAGGATTCAATCAAGGATATTAGCCGGACATAAAGTAATATCATAATTAAACGATACAATCGTACGTTTGTTAACTTAAACTATTTGAAACTGGCGCCTTTTCAAGGATACCGGCAACCATTAGACTGCCCCCGTGACATTCGAGGTAGAGTATGATGGTTCCATCGAGTAGGTAGTGCCTAGACGGGGCTCCACCCAGCACTTAGTTTACGTCGCGATTGCGGCCCCGGGCACGGTCGTTTCCAGGGTACAGTCACGCCCCTGCCATGCGAGTACTGTACTCCCATTCGCTGGCCCATATCTCATCTGGTCCATCGCATTAGCCTAATCTGCCAGCAACGTGAACAGAGAAAAAAAAAATACAGCCATCGATGTTGCCACTGACGAGAGAAATCGCGGCGAGGTGCTGCCACCTTACTGGTAGGATCAAGAAGTTGACCGGTTGTTGAATTGATTTTTTTCCTCGCAAGCAACGTTGTCACGCTCTCATTTTGATTAGAAGTTCGATTTCATTGTTCGTGTATTGCTAGGGTTAATATTTCCTACAACGGTTTTGTAATTCGCGATTTTACCTGTTCGTGTCGGCCAGAACCAACTTTCTTCTATTTGATTGCCTGGTTCATCATGAAGGCGATCGAAATAGTGGGTAAGAAGCAATTATGTTTTAATAATAAATTTAGAAAATATAACCTTATACCTTTGAAATAAATATTCTGCTATAATTATAAATATGAATCTGATTTTTAAATATGGATCTTATGAAAATTGTTTGGTTATCACAAAAGTAATGCTATTTTTGTTTGAATAAAATAATTACACTATTTAATTAAATACCTAATCGAAATCTTTTTGCTTCGATTACAAATATACAAATTCTTTGAATTATGAGTCGATTATTTTTGTTAAAATAAATATCGAGATGACATAGGGCTGATTGTTCCATCTTCAGATAAACTATGTAATAATTTACCTATTAGATAAATAAAAGAGTAAAAGAGTAAGAGAGTAAGACAATGAGCTGAAGTTTACTGAAAGATGGAACAAGCCAGCCAATGATTTTGAAGTAATTGGAATTAAAAATTACTTGAATGTGTCAAAAAGATTGACAAAAAGTTGGTTTTATTATTTAATTAAAGTGTGCTGTTACAGTTTGTTTCTTTCATCGGATGCAGTTCACCATCAGTTGAGTTGCTAGTAATGAAGATCTGAAAATGTAGAAGAACTGTGGGATTGGTAAGTAATCTAATGCATGATAATAAAATTATAACTGTAAATTGATAATAATATAGATTTTGTGATGAACTTTTATAGTACGAAATATTAATTGAGTTCCTCGCAAAATTCAATGAAATTTATTTACTTTTCGCTTTGTACTTGATTGAATATTGCTTTTAATAGAAAATACTATTAAAAAAAAAGAAATATTAGCAAAACATATAAATTAATGCAATCTATTGAATGTTGAGGCTCAGAAAAGTTTACGGTAAATTCTATCAATCCTCTATTGTTCTATGATTTGTCACACACAATTGCCAGGTTTTACTAAGTGCTAAAATTATTTTGTGGTAAAGATTATGTATGTACTAATTTTTTTTATCTTCTTTGATACCATTATATGTTTATTTTTAAATTTATATGAATATATTGCGAAGCAATAAATTTTCGTTTTATTTAAAAATATGTAACGCAAAATGTGAAATCTGATGCAAACGATGATGTATCGGTGGGCTACATTGCTAAGAAAGATCAGATGCCGGCAAGGTATGTGACTAGGTCAAATATTACGTTGAATTTAGGGACCGTAAATTGCTCTAGTTTCCAGAAGGAAACCACCATATGTGCATACGCATGGAAAGCACATTGAAAGTTTTCTTTATTGCGAAAATACGATCCTCGCGAAATACGGTATTGTTGTTCGAGACTGAAAAGACTCGAAACTAACCTTACCAAATGTACAGGTAGTTTTTGCAGGCCAAGGCTACAAAATCGTATGAATCAATGTTTCGAATATTCAACAAAACAATACGAGCTTTGTATTGAGTTTCAAGAATGACACAGATTTGTGTAGGTCAAGCTATTTTGTAAATTATGTGGGAATTATTTCGAGGTACTCAGGGTATTATGGAATTATTCAGAATTGATTCTGACCGGAATTGTTCAATTATTTCCTAGATTTCTGCTGTATTTTCCAAAGAAAGCGCAATAATTCCGATCGGGACATTCCACAACGAATCATTCCATAATACGTGCCTAGATATCTTTTCAATAAGCTGATTTTGTATTTGTGTTTTAAATATTTTTAAAGGCGTGAATATTTTTCTTTTATATTTTCTTTCAAACGATATCTAATTTACGCTATCACTCTACTGCTACTTAAAACAACATTTTTTTATAATTTTTCAATGTTTTTTTCATCATACAATTTTATTATGTTTAGCAAAATATTTGTCACGTAAAAATTATATAAAATAATTGTCGTGCCGTTACATGCAAATATTTTTCTGTTATGCTCAAACGATTTCGAAGCGATTTCCAAATTGAGAAAACGGTTACGTTATTTGTGGTTACATAAGGATATTACAACATGATAAAAAGCTATTTCTTTTAAAATATTATTTAGTTGAGATTGAGAAAAAAGATCAGAGGTCTTTCATGATTTAATAAATTATTTTATTTATAATAACTTGATAATACCAATAAATTATTTGATAATACCAATTTGACATAATCCAGCATAATTTAGTTTTCATTTGAATTTACTAAAATTTGGATTTGCTAAATGAATTTTGATATGCATTATCGAACTTTATTGTTCTATAATTGAGTTAATAACGTTGACATATCTAAATAGCACCTGTTCTAACAATGACTTTATTGTCGTACGCATAAGAAAAGCGCAAGATTAATGATGCCTTAATGACTATACGAACCGTTTTGAAGCATGACTGTCTGCTAAAATATAACTCAATTCCACGTGATGGATATTAATGCCCTTTTACATCTCATAAAACTTTACAATATCAACTTCAAAAACCTATTTTCATAAATATTGATAAATTATTCCCTACACTGAATAAATGTCATATATATTTGCGTAATGAAGTCATTTTATAATCAAGATGCGAAGTTGGAAAATAGATAATGTTCATATTCAAAAATATATTTGCACGATGTAAAAAAAAATAGAATGTTAATATGCTAATGTTTAATATTAAAATGTTTAATATTAAAATAAAATTAAAATAGATTTTGCACTTGTTGTGTTAAATTGCGAAAAAAGATTATTTTGATGATACTTTAGAAATTTGATTATGTTTGTGATAAAAATTCTAGAATTAGCTTTTATATATATATATATATATTATGGAGGAGAAACGTACATAATCTCAGCAACTTGTAACTTTTGAAAAACTTTGTATCTCTAATGAATATTTCAGAAATCTGCTTTACGATTACGGGATGTTGCGTGTCTAAATACATACGTGCGCAGATATGTGATCAGATAACATGATTTATGAGCAAGTCTATATCTTCCTCTCTCTTTGTTTAAATTTTTGTGCATATACTCTTGTTATTATGTTCATGCTCCAAAGATTTTAATTTCTATAACAGTAGTCTCTCTCGGAATACTAATTTTATAACCGAATATAATTTATAAAGAAAAAAGAAAAGAGAATTAATTCATCAAGCTCTTTTATCTGATACATTTTCCGTCGCATATTAATATCATACCGTAGCTGATAAGAAACAGTCATAAACATTTTTTTTTATTAATACAATTTCGAGTTTATACAGTATTGTGATTTTACTAAGATACTTAAAAATCTCGCTATTGAAATATTGTTGTAATAATTTTAAATTCGTAAATGAAATTTGTTTAGAATTCTGTTCTAGTTCTTTTTATGTTTGCTATATGAAATAATTTTGGATTTACAAAGATCCTAAAAGTATCATTGAATCGTAACTTTAATCAAATGTAAAATCGAGATAGAAACGTGGAAAGTTTCGGAATCGAATTATCTTACATCTGAAATCCATTGAAGCCTTTATAGGGTAAACTGTAAAAGGGAAACGATGTAATTCTTATCGGCAATTAACGAAATACCTGATAAATAGTGT
>Ga0157364_1000446_pt1 | contig 27794 bp, 21 predicted proteins | sample AttsexASBM2_FD_111476 | JGI IMG/M metagenome (GOLD analysis project Ga0157364, IMG submission 111476) | Fungus gardens microbial communities from leaf cutter ant in Ribeirão Preto, State of São Paulo, Brazil - Atta sexdens ASBM2 | ecosystem: Host-associated > Fungi > Mycelium > Unclassified ... | reverse complement strand
GACCACTCTCAGGTTTCTCTCTGGTACTACTTAGCACATAACTGCGAGCATTTCTTTGTTGAATGTGTTCAATGTTGAACCGTATTGCATGGTAAAAAACATTCGTATCGGTGATTTTAACCTTAATGTTTGCAAGATGCTTATATTGTAAGAATATTAATTTTATCACAAAATAGTGGACTTACTTAAATATTCAACGAGTGAAATAAAGTTAAAAGCATGTCTTATTTAACGAGAAAAGAAATAGACGAAATGAAGCCGCAGATCGAGAAAGCGGTTCATAAATTTCTTGGCTTTAGTGAACCAGCTATTGTTACTACAGCTGTCAACTGTATTACTTCTGGCTATGACAAACGTAAAACAGCAGGTTAGCAATAGAAAATACGTCAATTTATTTTCTATGATGATAATTTTCTACAATTTTTACTTTTAACATTTAATACGTTCTATGACTTTGTTCAGACCATTCTTCATAAAAGTTTTTTATAATTTTTAATAAAATACGTTGTGAAATACATGTTTCTAACAAGTATAAACACAAATAAGAATATCATAAGTCACTAGTAACTATATCATGTGGTATGCTGTGGACAAATCACTTGCAATTGTCACGATATGGAGTGTATTAAAGTACCTGTATTATTTCATTTCATACTTGAAATATATTTATATACTTAAAAAAATATATATATACTTCGAAATATATATGATATATATTCTATATAATATGTAAAAAAATTTTTGTAGATAAATTATCAGCTTTATTAGAAGACAAGAAAGCTTCTAAGTTGACAGAAAAGATATTTACGATATATGATGATACTAAAGCCTCTCAAAAGAGTAAAAAACGATCTCATCCTGAAGATAAAGATAAAGATAAAGATGCAAAGAAATCGAGATTCAAAGATGATGAAACAAAAAATGAAAAATCTATAGAGACTCAACTTTCTGCAGACAAAGTATTAGAATTGTATATATATATATATATATATATATGTGTGTGTGTATGTATGTGTGTGTATGTGTGTGTATGCACGTGTATGTATATGTACGTGTGTATATGTCTGTGTATGTATGTGTGTGTATGTGTTAGTATTGGTGTGTACATATATATAAGATTTCATATATATTTTATATATCTTAGTGTTTTAAATAGTTCAAACACTTCAGTATATATTATAAGCTTAATTTTTTATATCTTTAGATAAGACAAATGATGGCTAATGCACAAAGAGAAATAGAAGAAAGAAAAAGAGCTTTAAAGGCGATAAAGCAGGAAGATGTTTCTGCAAAGCCCTTTAAAGGGCGTGATACATTACCAACAGTAGGAAGCATGTATAATCAAGGCCTATTGAGTAAAACAGATTCAGACAAAGCACGAAAAATAGCTGCGTTACAAGCACAGATCAGAAATAAATTAAACTCAGGATTACTTGGCAATGTTAATGTACCAGACAAACCAACTCCCTTAATTTTAGATGAATCTGGCAGAACAGTAGATATAACAGGCAAAGAAGTACAACTTACTCAAGTAGTACCTACATTAAAAGCTAATATACGTGCAAAGAAAAGAGAAGAATTCAAAGCTCAATTACAAGAATCAAAAGGTCCAGAAGAAATACAAGATACTCATTTTTTCGATAACAGAATAGGTGTAAAACCAGCTATGCGTGGTAAACGTGCATTAAAATTTCACGAACCAGGAAAATTCCAACAATTAGCAGAGAGAATGCGCATGAAAACACAGTTAGAGAAATTGCAAAATGAAATTAGTCAAATTGCTAGAAAAACTGGAATTAGTTCAGCGACTAAATTAGCTCTTATCGCACCCAAAACTGAAGCTCTTAGTGAAGATGTGCCTAATATAGAATGGTGGGATTCTGTTATATTAACTGGTGGATATCCTAATGAAAATGAGTTAACGACAATCAAAAGTTTGACTATCACTAATTTAGTAGAACATCCAACACAAATGCGGCCTCCAAGTATGTATTATGTATATATATTTATATGTATAAGTCTTTGACATACAGAGTTAGTCCTAATTAAAAATTAAGTCGAAAAGTCTTTTATAATTTTGCAATTTTCGCAATGGTTGACGAAATATTAATTTCTAAATATTGCCGAATAAGCGTATATCCTGCTGCTCAACCATTAACGTCATGAAAATTGCAAAATGATAGAGATTTTTTTATTCAATTTTTTATCAGGAATAGTGCTATATGATTAGTGTTTGCTATTTAAGAAACATTCTGTGTGTGTGTATGTGTATGTGCGTGCATGTATGTGTATTTAAAATTGAATATATATTGTTTTCTGTGATTATTTTGTACAGCGGATCCTTTGAAACCAATATATATGCCTGTATTTCTCACAAAAAAAGAACGTAAGAAATTAAGAAGACAAAACAGACGAGAAACTTGGAAGGAAGAACAAGAAAAAATTCGATTAGGTCTAGAAGCACCACCTGAGCCAAAGTTGCGGATCTCGAACCTCATGCGAGTTTTAGGGACTGAAGCTGTACAAGATCCTACTAAAATTGAAGCTCATGTTCGACAGCAAATGGCTAAAAGGTTAAAAGCTCATGAAGATGCAAATGCAGCACGGAGACTTACTGCTGATCAACGTCGCGAAAAAAAAGCGAGGAAGCTTAAAGAAGATACTAGTCTTGGCGTATATGTTTCTGTTTATAGGTAAATGTTATATATATATATATATATATATATATATATATGTAATATATAAAATTTTGCTGTATAGTATATTTATAAATATAATATTACATTTTTTTTCACAGAATACGTGATCTTGTCAATAATGCTTCAAAAAAATTCAAAGTGGAGACTAACGCGAAACAACTTTATCTTACTGGTTGCGTAATGCTGTTCCGAGATTGTAATGTAGTTGTAGTAGAAGGTGGAGCAAAACAACAAGCTAAGTACAAACGGCTGATGATGCATCGCATCAAATGGGAAGAAGATATAGTGAAGGATAATGACGGGAATGATGTACCAAATAGATGTGTACTTGTATGGGAAGGGACAAGTAAACAGCGCCATTTCGGAGAAATTAAGTTTAAAGTGTGCCCTATTGAAAAAATGGCTCGAGAACATTTTAAGAAACATCAAGTGGAACATTATTGGGATTTAGCCTACAGTGGCGCAGTTCTTGATAATACAGATGAAGTACGCCCTTAAAATATAATCTTGTAAATTAATTTAACATATAATTTAGCTAATACAACAAATGATAAATAACTTCTGTACAACTTAATAACAACAAAGATTATTGAAATGAAAAATAGAAGATGTATAACCATACTAAGAGTGGACATAAATAAAAGTGTTCATTGTTTCAAAAAGTCTATTTATTTATTATAGTTGGCATAATTTTATAATTAAATCTTAATATTGTAACTAATATTTTGTTTGTTATTAAATTATGTTATTTCAGCATTATTTATATGAATTTACTTTTAATGAACATTTAAAAACTTCTTGAATAAAAAATGCGGTCATTCCATGCGTGACACATTATCACGATTTATTACCAATGCTAATTCATTGATTTACACAAAGAAAGCAATAAATGAAGAAATGAGTGTGACTCTTCATTATCCTAACAAATCACAAATGGTGTCATCTCAAGGAATTTTAATCCGTGAACGACATTGTAGTCAAGCCCATCAAGTGCGTCCAATTAGCATAGCGCAATGGCGCTGCGATACCTATACTATTATAACAAAAGAACATGCGAGGTCCATGCATACCGCATCGCATACATGAAGGTGCGAACGGAATATTCGACCTTGAAACGGCACCTTCAACTGCGATTCCCAATAACGTAGCCAAAGAAAGGTGAACCTTGGTCCCGTTCATAATCCAGCAGCCACTATTGCTGCAGCGATGCACTTTTACCAGTCGTATACGTGTTATACTTCGATGCACCGTACATTACTGATGCACGTGCATTGCTGCGATCCTGGTTAAACCCCACTCCAGAATAGATCGAACGGGATAGACTAGAGTTTTACTTTCGTTTGAAGCATCATTCTCAGTTCAGGTTTACCGCTGCGCGTACTCGCGCATATCGCTCTCGCGCGTGTGGTTCTTGTGAAACCATTCGAAGCAAATGAATGCCATCGCATATTAAGGATACTTAATCCTTCCTGGAGTGATCTCTACGTTAAGAGGATATCATGCGCATTACTTTCAAAAAGATGTTGATCTCTACTAAAAACATCGCTAGCAGTAGCTCGTTCATCTTCATATCGCAGTGAGTACTTTTTTTATATTATTTTTTTATATAAATATGACAAAAAATTTTGTGCTATTTGTTTAAATTATAATTTGATAATATACAAATTTAATAATACGTAGATATTATTAATTGCGAATATTTTTTAATGTTTGTAAAAAATTCTTTGCATGCGTATATCGAAATATAAATAGCGGAATTAATTATAAATTCATAACTTAAATAATTTATTTTTGCATTATTAAATATTAAATGCTAAATAATGAATGTATGATTAATAAAAATAGATAATTTTTACAAAGAATTATATTTTAGAAATTTGATTAATTTAGTTTTTTTTTAATAAATATGTGAGCGATTAAGAATTAATATAAGGAATAATTTAAATTTATAGATATGATAAATATAAAATTTAATCATAAGTATTCGAATTACTTTGTTTGATCGCGACAATTCATCATTGTTAAAGGAAGGAAGAAAAAGAAAGAAACAAGGAAGAGCGAACTTTTTCTATAATATGTAAAATATGAGAGCGCATGTAAACACAGAAACAATACTTATGTAATTGAATTTTTTTCTCAGTATAAATTCTATAAGAATTATTCGTTTCAAAATCGGGGAGGGAAGGTTGATTAAGCGTGGGTTGTTACATATCGGATAATTAGCTCATACGTTCTAACCCAACGATCGTAAACAGTGAAACGGCAGCGTTATGAAACTTTGCGAATGCGAACGTGTTGAAGTCTTGGCACAACGATTTATACTCATAGTTAGCACGTTTCTCTCAGCTCGTTACTTCATCAAAGGTTAACGATTATATCGTGCGGACTTATTCAGATCTACACAAATCGACTTGCGTGGGCGATATGAAACTAATGTTTTGTAATTACTATAATTTATTGCATAAATAAAGCATCTCTATATATACTGTATCAAAAGAGATTTGTATTGCTTATGTTTATTCTGTATGTGACATCTTCTAAATTATTCTAAAAGAACGTCTCCTAGAATTAAGTACAATTTCTAATTAATTATTTGATAACAATATATTAAGTATTTTAAAATAATTATTTGTATTAGTCAAAATTATCAATATCAATCATGATTTTTCAATTCTGAGTAAGTATAAGAATATATATAATATTGAATATATATAGTATTGAAAAAAAAATTCCTAAGTCTCTATAATTAATATTTTTTTTAACTATATTAAGTAAACATTTTCTTGCAAATAAATATTTACTAAACATAAACATATATTATTTGATTTAAATATTATTTTTTTTTAAATAAATTTATTTGCAGTAAAGAAATATTTTATGCTTAGTATCATTCAAGAAAATATTAGATTTAGGAATTTGTTTCCAGTAATATCCAAAGATTATTATGCAATCTTTAAAACAGTTACAACAATACAATTGCAGTAAATATTTTAACAAATATTAAAAATAATATTTCTAAGGCAAACTGAGACCTAAAGACATCGACAAATCAATCTTTGAGCTCATAGGCCTTTGCATCATGGACTTGATATGGGTAATTAATAATTTTCTATTGAATTATCTTAATTTCAGCAATATGTATATACGATATGAATATTTAATTAATTATCTTGATGCATATTATATCAATTTAGTGTGTGTGTACATCATTCTTTAAATACATTACTGGAATTAAGATAATTTAATAGGAAGTTATTAATTAATATATGCGTATCAAATGCTCGATGTAAAAGAGGCCATAAAAAGATAACAATATTCCTTTTCATTTAATTTCATTCCATAAGAATTTCTAAGTTTTGTTAAAAAAATTAAGAACTACGACGTTCTATTCAGAAATGATATACTTAATAATCTCTATGTGTTTAGACATTACAGAAAGATGCATCACGCAAATAATGCTTTAATATAATGTAATTGTATGTAATTTACTTTGTCGATTCTATCGGTTCTTCAAGTCAACATAGATCTTCCTTGCATTCGCAAAGTGCATGCTCGTGTTTCAACAACATCGAAGTTCCGGGTCAATAAGAATTAACAGTTTAAACATAATTGATCGAGAATGATCGATCTGCGTGTCAAGGAGATTGTTTCCATCGATTCACGCGAACGCTAATCATGGGAATAAAGAACATTACGCAAAACGTAAAAGAACCAGGAAGGATTTCTTAAATGTCAGCTTCATTCGACCTCCTTTTAAGGTCTGTCTGACCATATGCTGTGCCATAAAGGCATAAAAAAATGACACAGTCCCAGTTGAGAAACTAGCACGAGATAGATGCCCGGGTTGATGAATGAATTTGTTACGGTAAACGCGCGCAATGAACAATGCTTCTAATGTAACGGGGTGAAATGCCATCGTGTCGACAAGGTCTCCAGAGTTCATTGTGATGAATTACACGATAAATTACGAAACGTGTTTCTAATCTCTATAATATCACGTATATCAGTTCCTCTGTCACATAGAGTAAATTACGTGGAATCTTGCTCTTAAATCTTGTTATACATTAGCATAGATCACATAAGTTCATGTATATATACATAACTTTAATGAGATCTTATCAAAATATTTAATGTAATTAAAGCGCAAACAGCGATTACAATAGTCTGAGTTAATAAAGATCAGTATACTATGGCCTTCAAAGCAGTTTCGTAACAGATAATATAACAAACGTGTGTCTGTCAATACATCTCAGTTTATTTGCAATACGGATGTGCAAATATATGGTCGTCCACAATGTCCAATCCCCATAATTGCGCTTTCAATGATTGATTGTATCTCATCATCGCTAAGTTAGATAATAATACAACCATCGAATTTGCATAACGATTATTGGGTAATAACGGTGCTATGTTGTACTGTGCAGAATGTAAGTGCATTCACACAAGAATTCATCTCTACACGAAGGCGTTATAACTGTTTGCCACTTAGCGGCACTAAGCTATGCATGGATAAGTGGGTGTTTTCTATCTTTAGATTACAATCCACAGATTCCTTGCTCTAATGACACTTGTTGGAGCTACGACCTTGCCACCCAGGATGCTACACGATCTGGATAAGCGCACGAATCTCTCTATGGAGAGATACAGCCAGGCGGAACGGGCAATCATGAATTCTCGCACGCAACTCAATCGAGGCTCGCCGTCTTGGTTCCTTGGTGCATCCCACGAGATGACCGAGGGCGCACAAAATCTCTCGAGAAAAGCTTTGCGAATCGAAACAATGGCAGTGATGCTCGTAGAAGCACTCAACATGTCATCGAAACAGGCATCCTTAATCTTGCCGACGGTAACCGCCGTCCTTTGTCCAGACTCACCCAACTTCCTACGACTAGTATCCGAATGCAAGAAATCAGATGTACGTTACAGAACACATACGGGTCGATGCAATAATCCGTTGCATCCAACTTGGGGTGCAGCGCTGGAGGCTTACGTGAGATTCTTGCCGCCGGAGTATGAAGATGGTGTCTCCTTGCCCCGTACAAATTTGCCGAGTGCGAGAGAAGTCTCCTCGCAGGTACATGCCGGCGGATTGGACCTTAAACATCCTTATTTAATGGCGCTTACTGCGCTTTTCAGTCAATTTCTTGCTCACGATTTGGCACATACGCCTAGGATGGAATTACCGGACCGCACTAGACTCAAGTGTTGCGACGTTGATTATGAAAATTTTCATCCGGAGTGCTTCCCGATCCACGCGGAGCAACCAATCGGATGTATGGAATATTCGAGATCAGCACCGCATCCAGGGAATTCGTTACAGGTAATTTATATAAATAAAATCTTATATAATGTTCGAGAAATCTCTTAGAAATATGTCTATGATTTCTTCATATTATTATGCAAGAACTTCGGTCTAGGCAATGCCTTTTAAGATGCACATGAGGATTATATTGTCATTAGTATAAATTTGAAAGTTAATAATACCTTACGTATACTAAGAATATAATATAAAAATAAAAAATCTAGTTATTCATGAAACTGGAATGTATAAATTAATCATTTTCATCGTAAAAATAATAAATGATTCATAAAAATCTCATATTTTTGCTGCAAATCGATTTTAAAGCATTCTATGTGTAATATATGTTAAACACAAAATGCATTTCTTTTAAATAAAAAATTCTGAAAAAATTATAATCTCTGTGAAATTAATCGTTTTCCAGTATAATTATAATTGAATTTTAATTCCTTCCAAAGTTCTAGAGTTCCTGATAAAATTTTAAATAATTTTGGCGACTAAGTTACAGGAAGATTCATATATACGTTAGATATCGTTTAATACAGGGTTGCAAATTGGGTCCACGACAACAAATCAATCAGGTATCTTCCTATTTGGATCTATCACCCCTTTACGGTAGTTCTGAAGAGATAGCTAAAACTTTACGATCGGGCGAAGACGGTTTGCTAAATACGCAGAGGAAAAACTTGCCGATGGCTTCACCAAAATACGAGAGCTGTAGAAGTGCAAACAAGGCATTTCCGTGTTTCTTTAGCGGCGATTCCAGAGTAAACGAGAATCCAGGTCTCACTTTGATGCACGTGTTATTCTTACGAGAGCACAACCTAATAGCTACGGAATTGAAACGTTTAAATCCTCATTGGAATGACGAAAAATTATATCAAGAAGCAAGAAAAATTGTTATCGCCGAACTGCAACATATAACTTATAATGAATTTCTGCCTGTTATTCTTGGAGAACATGCTCTCGATAAGTAAGTAATATTTCCTATATTATATCTAATCTTGTAAAAAGCACAAACATAAGTTAATGAAAATTTTTTTCAACGGGATCAATATATATATAGCATTCGTTTGAACAGATATTCATAGTCGATTTTTATATTTAAAAACGTCTTAAGTAATGTTTTAAATGCTATGACTCTGTGATTTATGATTATCTTAAAAAATCTTAAATATAAGAACCAACTACGAATACTGGCCGAACGTTTGGAAAAATAAAGTTCTATGGGTTTGGAAAAGAAGATATTCTATATTAACCGGTACGCGATTTGCAATAATTTGCAATAATTTCGTAGAAGACTTTATCGTTTCTAATCGCTAATACATCGCTATTCATTGAACGGACATTCTGTCCGTTCTCCATTTAGTGTCTAACATAGCTTTTTATACGATGGACTACAAGAACTAATCGCAACAGTTGATGTACGCGATGAAAGATAATCAGATGGTGTTATACAAAAAGCGTGACTTCATTTCTAACGTGTATTAAATTATATATTAAGCGCGCATTAAATCATATTTTACATAATAGCATGTCGGAATCTTATAAGATTATCTTTTTTATTCTTTGCAATTTCCATATAGCGCGATGTCATATAAACTATAAATGATAATTTTTTAACATTAACACAGAATACAGTCTTTTCCGAATCGATTTATGCAATGCTCGTGCTTATAATTCACATTTGATTAAGCGTTTTATTGACAAATTGTGTATCTCTCTGAACTTTATTATACTCTATCTCTCATTCGGGTATTCTTTTTAAATGATTCCGAATTGTACAATACGTCGTACAAGAGACGTGACGCAACGAAATTACATCATCCGCCCCCGTACTTTCCAAGAGGCAACTCACATCCATACACGGTACTGCGTACGTTATTTCTTTGTTACGTATGCGAAGATACTCCTTGCGCTTGACACAGCGGGGCTACTTCCGCGGCTACGATATTCGCGCAGATGCAACTCTTTCGAACTCAGCGGCATCCGCTGGGCTCTTCTTCGTTGCTGCGCTGACCCCGAAAACCCTGGACTTGGTCGACTCGCGATCAGCGCTCAAATCTGGCGAAAGGACTTTATTGTCGGCTTTCTATGCGCCGCAGGAATTGTATGAGGCTGGTGCGATCGACCGATTGATCGTTGGAGCTACAGGTCAGTTGGAATTACTTGATATACTCGGAACACTAACCTGACTTGATATTTTTAAACGCAAGGAAAATTTATTATTGTACAAATATAGTTATATGTACAAGTATGTATATAACTATACACATATATACAAGTAGGAAAGATAATAAATGGATTTTGAAAGATAAAGGAGCATAAAAGCCAATGCAGGATGACAATGCAGTAATATATTACTTTAATTTACATATATATCGATAAACACTTCTATAAGAGGTGGAGAAAATGTTTACGTATTTTAATCGAAAATTCATAAAGAAGTGTTTTAGAAAAATTTCATAGCACATTTTTAGAAAATAATTGAATTAATCTCACATATATGATTTTATTAATTTTTTTCTAAATACGGATGTAATATTTGCATTTTGATTTCTGAATGTTATGATATTTGTAGTAAAAAGATTCATACAACATTCTCAAATTACGAAATTACTCATTGTCATATTGTTGTCATAATGTGCAATTATTTAACATCTAGGATTTCATCCATCATTATGGTTCATAAATTGGAATTGTATCTAGCATTCACTTTGTGTTCTTTAAACATGAACTCTTTTACTTTTACATCGTAAGTGTCAAGTGACTGAATGTCACTCAAATTGCGCTTCAAGGAGATTACACAATACTGGCAATCAAGTCAGTTGTTCTTCTCCCTAAGATGGAAATCAATGCAGTACCTGTCACGTTCTTCACGGAGTGTTAAAAAGATAAGGGAAGTCATCTTAAGTGAAGGGAAATACATCCATTTAATGCGAATAGATCTTCTATCGTATTATAATACGTTCTAGTCACGAGGCGATATACTAATTGCATTACAATTTATAACGATAATACCGTTATGTCGAGTAAATTGCTTAACTATTACTATTGTCATACATCGCGTGTATGTACGCTTCTTTGATTTTCATAAAATTGACTTGACTTTTTATAGAATATCCTTACCTTTCACTTTTTCTTGAAACGCCATAATGTTATATAATAATATTTTAATAAAAATATTGTGAAAAAAATTGTATGTGTGTGTGGGTGTGTGTATGGCAAAAAAATCTTTCGTATAACAATTTACGTTTCTTCTTTGAGACCAAACGTTGTTATAGAATTAGATTGCTAAAAAAAGTTCTCATTGTACACACATACACTCACGCATCAGTATTCATCTTAAATCATAGTCTATCATTATCTAATATAAAAGTTAATTATCCAAGAAAAAATTGTGCGAATTTCAACGTAATCTTATAAAAGTTCACGAAATACATACTTCTTTGTGTGAACAATAGCATGCAAACTTTTTAATTACATTGCGGAAAAGAACGTGTAACATTGTGAAAGTTAAAATCACAAAGACGTCTTTTTACGAAATTTTATGATATGATTTAAAAAACATTGATATTAAATTTATTAAAAATTTAGTATCAAAAAATTGATATTAATTAAATGATTTTTTAATATTTTAAAACAAAATAATAGCAAAAATCAAATTTCATGAAACGATACTACTTAATTTGCATTAACTATTATACGGAAGTAATATGAAGTATAAAAAAAGAAAAAAAGTTTGATTTACTCCTTCAAATTTTATATTTTACTATATTGTTTTGTAGAACCTACTTTTTATAATTTAGGATTTTTAAAAATAAAAGTACTAATGTGTAATTTTCTTAAAAACATTATACAAATGTTACGTAAATAAATTTTGTAAATTGTGACGTCCATGAAGAAAGACAAATAATTTGGACAATGTTTATAATTCCGAGTTAAAAGATTAATTAATTCTATCTTCCCAAGATACTTTCCAGATATTTACTACTGGGAAGATAGAATTAATTAATCTTTTCTCATTGACCCTTTTTTTAACTGTTAAAATTTTGAAAAAAAAATCAAAATTTTTCCTATACTACTAAATTTTTCGACATTTTATTGCCACGATTTATATTGACACATTGTCCATGAGAAATTGGTTTTAATAACGATCTAGGATGCAAGATTTAATTTCCGCGACAGCGGGACATTCTAGGAAGCCTCTGCCTCCGGGTTTAAACGAAATACTATTGGACCGATACTTCCACGATGGAAAGACCAACGATGTGGCCGTAGATTACGCCGCACAGATTATACAACAGGGAAGAGATCATGGCTTGCCACCTTACGTCAGATGGCGAAGCTTCTGTGATTTGCCGAATTTAACTGACTTTCAGGATCTGACAGGCACCGTGGCCAAAGATACTATCGAGAGACTTCAAGCAGTCTACAAGTAAGATGAAATATAGGGTGAGATATAATAATAAAGATAACCATGTCTGAGTTCACATTTTCTTTACCATATTAAAATCAGCATCTGTATTTTTCTTTCTTCTTCTTTCCATTTTTCTCTTTCTCTCTCAGGATTTAAAATAAATTATTGTCTTAGATTTTACAATAATTGTTAATTTCAAAAGATCTTGAAAATGTTCTAAAAATTTTATTATTCTAATGATGTATTTCTGTTTATATAATTTATAGAAATGTAGAGGATATAGATTTGGTAACTGGAGCACTTTCAGAAGCACCAATTTTTGATTCTGTACTTGGACCAACATTTCTTTGTTTATTAGGGCGAACGTTCCGAAATATTCGTTTAGGTAAATATATATGATTTTTTTCTTTATTATGTATTCTGCACAAAATAAATTTGTCTGAATAATCAACTTGAAATCAGCCATTTAAAATTCAGACATTTAAAATTCTATTGATTTTTAATACAGGTGATAGGTATTGGTACGAAAATGGAAATACTCCTGGTTCATTTACGATAAAGCAATTGGAAGAAATACGAAAAAGTACAATGGCACAAATTTTATGTCGCAATGGGGATAGGTTACAGTGGATGCAACCGAGAGCTTTTATTCTAAAAGATCCATTCCTGTAATTATATCAATTTTTTAACATAAATTTCTATTAATTAAAAATAGATTTGTAGACTAATTATGGCACAAAAACAATCGAATATTAGTATTATTAGTAGCGTCGATATTATTATTAATTAGTAGTGCGTTGATTTTAACTAATAAAATATATTTTAATTTAATATTTTCAGAAATGATATGACAAATTGTACGATTCATACAAAAGGAGCGATGGATTTTACAGCTTGGAAAGAAAGGACAGATACAATTTAATCTAAATTTCATATTCGATCGTCGAATGTTAATATTGCTCATATTAAATAATATATTGTTCCTGATTACATTAGAGATTGTAAATTTGAAATTAGCTCTAAAGTTTAATTATTATTCTTATGTCAATTTGGATATTCTGGCATTACTACTAAAAAATAATTGATTAGAAATTTGCATTCATTAATTGGATTTCAGATTTGATTCTAAGTAAAATTTTACTTATAAATGAATATTAGTATTAAGAAGAAAAAAATCCGTAACATTATCGATTCTATTGAAAAAAATTTAATTGAGATGCTAAAGCGTCGAATATCAATACCTCATGTAACGAAAGAGAACTGTTCATAATGATCTCCATCTCATTTCTAATACACACATTATTTGTTAATACACGTTTTGTTTGTACTGCTCGTTATAATTTTATTATAAATATTATTACTGCAATTTTGATTTATCTAAACTGTAAGATTACGTAAATGCTTTTGGATATACTCGAATTATGAATATTTAACATAAAAAAATTTTCTAAAGAAACTTGTAATTTGGAATCGAGTACGCTATATATATTAGGGATTAGGGCATAATATATTCTATTTTAATTAGCAATAACGATGATGGAGTAATATATTAAAAAATGTAAAAAAATGTATAAAATTTATATGCAAGTAGTTCGATCGATCGAATCAAATATATCTTTGTAATATATGAATATATGATGCTGTACTTCGAATGAGTTTAGTCTCAGGATTTTAACTTATTTTAACTTTGATGTGTATTGTTTTAATACACATGTGTTATTGCTCTAAATAAAATAATTTAACAGTATAATATAAAAGTGTCTTATTTTTGTAAAAAAAAACATGCTATATACATTAATTAATCATATAAATTTTACATTGAAAAAAGAAATATTTTAATTGCTATTAAAGATATTTTTATACATATTTTTATATATTCTTTTATATATATTTTTATATTTTCATATGTACTTTGATATTTTTTAATACAGAATACAAAAATAAATATTTTAATTTATTTTATATTTGCGAATTTAAAAAATTAACATTGTACTGTTATTTATACATAGGATGACTATTAGCGTTGTATTGAAAGCGTTGTATTAAACTATTATATTTTTTCTCCTCCGTTTATAATATTTATATTCAATAATAAGGAGACTTATCCAGGAAACTTAATGTGACCTAATCTAATTTTAATTTATATATTTTGAGGCAATGGATGTATAGAATATTATATTTTTGTCTATATGTTATTAAATTGCATATATGCATATATGCAATATCTATAATATTGCATTTATATAATATACTAACGAAATTATCACACATCCATTGCTTCAATAAAAACGTTAATTCATCACTCACCGATCCGATGCGCAACAGCGGAGTTATATCTGCAACGTCGCTACGATGATTCTGTAACAAAAAAATATAGCCAAATCCAAATTAAAACAGGATAGAAAAAAAAATTAATATTTAAAAAAGTATTTACAAAACGCAAAGTTCTTTTAAAAATAATCATATAATTTTTGTAATCAAATTTTTTAATTTTTTATTGTTCAGCTAAATATTTATAAAAATAATTATATATTTTCTAAAAAAGATTTTAAAAATATATTTCTATAAAATTTCAAAATAATTTTAAAGTAATCCTTTTTTCTAATATTAGGTGTAGTAAAAAGAAATCCATTATTTTTGAAATTGAATGGAAAAATAATGGATTTCTTTTTACTATACCTAATAGTTTTTAAATAATTGTAAAAATAAAACGATTGAAAGTATACGTTACGTGCGCTATCGATTTTCAGCGCTGGCAGTGAATATCGGAACGCATCCATAGTCAGATCTTATATTCAAGACCGTCTTAAGTATAGTCTTAAGAAATCACGAGTCAATTAGAGGGCCATATTAGCGTCTTAAAACATTACTTAAGACAGTCTTGAAATAAGAACGGACTATGAATATCGCTCTACGAGCAATATCGAAAAAGCAGGCAGCAGAATTGTATTATTGGGTTGTCTGGAAAGTTCGTGCCGATTTTAAAGGAAAATTGAAACGCAGAAGATTTAAATTTTAGTATACATATTTTATTAAATTTTCTTTTGCGGCACGAACTTTCCGGACAATCCAATATTTACATAAGAATACTGATTAACATTGCTTTTTTTATGACTCATGTAATATCATTCAAAATATAATTAAGAGTTATACGCAAGCAAAAGAAAAATTTTATGTTAAATAAAAATAATTAATTATCGTCCGTAATTATCGCGAAATAATTATATATCTTTTCTGTCGCGTTTTAATTTCAATTAATGAATAACCATACAGAATATCTGTTTCGTGATACAATATGATGATCATTGTCTATGTCAATCTCGATCCATTTATGAATAGCTAATCGCGCGAACTAGTAATTGTATAACATGTAAGCATTTATAAAATACAATATTATCTCGCACTTGTCTCAATTGCATTTCAAGAAAAAATGTAAAGCTATATCTAAAGGACACGGCTACTCGAGCCTCGATATATTTATGAATGACTACGCAGTTGGCAGTGACCGCGCGTAAACATGACGCAACACCCGCCTTATCAAAACATCGCTCGTCAATTGTCTAATAAGGGCCGGTGTTCTTTTTGGTAAATTTTATCTGTTAAGTAAATCTGACAATCCGCGATATGATTGGGTAATCTTGCTACTTACTGACAGGTAAAATTAACCAAAATGGAACAATCGGATTATTAAGTATTAACGCATATTATGAAATAAATAAAATAATCTATACGTTACATTTTTTGTTACATTAATCTATACGTTATATTGTACAATGTTCCACTTTTAAAGAATTTTATTTTCTGTCTCACGTTGAATATTTTATACACAATGTCTATATATATGTTCTTGTAATTTATTATTTATGATATAAGAATTTTGTATTTATCACGGTTTGACCTCAAAAGATTGAAATGTTAGAACCATTCGAGACTCCGAATTGTCAATTGTTAATCACTTATATGTACTCTTAACACGATTATTTTATTAATTAGAGAATTTTTATTAATTAGAGAATTTTTTTACCAAAGCTTCATGACATAGTTGACGTCTGTTTGAGGTGAGTTACTCAAATTTTTGAGAATTGTTCTCTTCGCTACATTTGTTATAATTTCACAATTTTATATCAGTCCGTTATATCAGATTCCGTTTCAGTTTTGGGAACCTGATAATGACTCATCAATAACAGATCATTTAACATCGATTGTTAATTATAGTATATTTAACTTACTGATGATGACTCCAAAGAGAGTGGAAACGTTCAAGATTTCGGAATAAAGCTACACATCATCTATTAATTGGAAGTATTTTATCCTATGCGCATCTATTCCCGCGCTAACTCTCATTAGCCTTAATTTTATTGTTATTTATTATAATATATTATTATATATGTATATCTGTATTATATCTATATAATACATCTATATACATGCAGTTATATATTCATAACAAATTATAGATAAATTGTTGTAACTAAATATAGTTAACGAAATAAGAACTTGAAGAAATGCACTTTCATAAAAAAATGTAAAACTTTGAAACAAAAATGTTTAAAGGAAAAATGATTCAATATCTTAAAATTGACATTCCAAACTACGAGAAAAAAAATAGTTCAAGTGTCGGCTGTCCAAAAAGTTTAATTATTAAATGATGTTTTTTTAATATGCATGAATGGCTATAAATTGAAGATATATTGCATTTACATTTTAAAACAATGGATTTTTTTATTGTTATTGTGTTAAAAAAACTTAAAATTATTAGAAAAATATTTTTTATAACATTACAGACAACATAATATATAATATATAATATATAATATATAATATATAATAATATATAATAAACATAATATATAATATTATATTACTAATACCATTTAAAACAAAGGTATTAAAAATCGCGTTTATTAAGGGCTAATATGTTGTTTTATGGTTAAATTCTTTTTTTAATAATTCGCGAAATATTCTTGCAATACAAACGAGAATCAGTTGAAAATAAAAAAAAAATAAAAAATTTTTTAGTTGCAGAAAATGTACACTCTGTATATACCTCGGGTCATTTGTGACCTAGAGGTGAACTTCGGAGTTATGCCAGTAAAGAATACGCACGAATTGAGGCCGGTCACGCACAAAACTTGTTCTCTAGATGCCAAACTTTTTTTAGAAAAGAAATCAAGTGCTCTTCAGTATTTCAACAAAAAAATGGACAGGACACAAAGGATGACTCAGAGGTGTGTATTAATTGGATTATAAAAAAAAAGTCATAAAATAAAGAATACGACTCAAGAATAAACAGAAGAAAAATATTGATTTTACATAAGCAAAAAATTGATATTTACCGCATTGCTCCGCCGGTGCCCGATGTCTTTCCCAGACCTCCTCCTCCTCTCAAAGTTAGATCGAAATCCTCTCGCACAGGACACTCGCGTAAAACACTCGCGAATAATACATTATAATCGCGCGCGGACTAATTATTTAGAAAAGTCTTTCGTGTCGAATTAAAATCGAATTTTGTGAAGTCTATTAGTCCGATAACTTTAACGGCACTCTCGAAGGCAAACGCGCGATGTGACGAACCACTACGGTTCATTCACTTTCAATTATATCAGCGAGGGTATGTTAGTTTCCCCGTCGTTGGATTTTTACAAAGAGAAACGATTTTACTCAAGTATCTAAAAATTTACCTAGGTATATCATTCGAAAATTTTTAGATAATTGAAAAAAAACCGTTTTTTTCGTGTATATCCTCCAGATACTGAGCCCTTTCATCACATCAAGGTCGTACTCGCGAGAGGAAGATATTATCTGAAAAATGTAATATACTATTACTATACAATTATCAGTTATAACTTTTAGAAGTAAAAATCACAAACACGTCAATTCATCACCATTGCGAAATAAATTCAGAGCAGATGATAGGAAGGCTGAATCTCTTATTATGATGTCTGTACGATATGATTAGAATCTTCTCAATGAGAAATTAATAAAAAAGAGAAATACTTGTATTTCTTTTATTATCGAAAAATAAATCCAAAATTATGCTCAATTTTTTATACAGATCATATCACGAAAGATGCATAAAAAATGAAAAATTAATTAAATTATTATAATTATATATTAATTGGGAAAGAAGGAATCGTATAAATTGCATTATTTGCATAAGAGTATTTATTAACATTGCTTTTTTATGTCTCGTGTGATATCTTTCAAAATATAATCGAAAATTATTACACAAGCGAGAGAAAAATTTTACGTTAAACAAAAATAATTGTTATTCGTAATTATCGCAAAATGGTAATAAATTCTGGTTTTCATTGCGTTTTGATTCCAAATGAATGAACCGTATAAAAAATTTGTTCCGTGATATATTATCATCCTCGATTTATTTATAATAATTGTGTTAGTAATTTAGTAAGGTAGTAGTTGTGTTAGTAAGTTAGTAATTTACTGTGAATATTCATACAGTATAACGTTTCGTATTAAATTTAGCATTCTTCGCGATAACGTTTCAAAAAGAAATGTAAAGAAGAGCGGCACGCGGTACAGTTACTTATCTATATGAATCTCGATAAGAGAATGACTGAGCGGTAACTTCGCATTAACGTGACGCGTCACGCCACCCCGTGCACCCCTTGCCACCTGCCCGTCTGCCCTTTCGCGCCAAAACAATCCTCAAGGCCGCGCGTCGATCATCTTATTGTAAAAATAGTATACTAACGTATATTACAAAATAAGTAAAATAATCTATTCATTACATTTCTAAAATGGTGATTTAAAATACTATATATCTATGATTTTGTTACGTACGTATTTTATTTCAAATATAAATAATGCGAGATGCTTTAATATGTCATCATTGTCACTTCGATATACTTATAGTGAGAGCAAAAAGTATTCGTACAAGGAAATTTTCTAAAAGTCTTATTTGTAGAAAATAAGCATTAATTAGCAATTTTATATAATAAATACATTCTATTCTTATATTAACAAATGAGTTTCACATATATTCTTGATTTTAGAAGCTAAATATTTCGACTATATACGACCGAATACTTTTTGTATCTATACAATACAATTTTTAATTTTTGCTTATTTTTCAGACATATTTTCTATAATTAATACACATTTTTAGTATATATAATTTTAAGAAACATACAGTCTATTTTATTCTTTAGGAATAAATTGTTACTTACACAGCAAGAAATGATCGTCAATTAAACGTCGAATCGACGTCAAATTGGTGTTGAAATCATCGATATTGATTCAACATTAATTCGATAACTCATTTCTCAATGGAAAATATTTACCGATATTTATTTTTTAAAAATAAAGTTTTTTTAAAAAATATTTTTTCTGTACGAATTCTTTTTGCATTCACATATTGCACTGTACATATTGTTAAATCTTAAATTTTGCTTCTTCATTCCAAATTAATTATGTTTATCATAGAATACTCTAAATTCAACATAAAGAGTGTAATCTTATTTAATCAAAAAGTATTAATCTAAATTATTTTATCAATATTACTTTGGTCGTCATAAAGAATTTAGAAATATATGCATTTTATCGCTTCTCAAAAAAGAATACGTTAATAAAATGTATTAATTAAAGTGAGAAGAAACTTGTGGAAAATTTTTTAAGGCAAAAGATAAAACCAAATTCATTATATCATATATTATATATTGTAAGCAAATATAATTAAAAACACAAAAATAATTAAATAAAATAATGACATAACGCTTAATTCATAATAACCGCGGCAACATGACGGCATATGATGTCACGTTCTTATGAGAAATATATAGAACATCATTTTATCCTTGTTATTCATCAAATATTGAATAAGAATAAAAGATACTAGAAGTTGATAGAATCGAGTTTTGGAACGCACTTCTGAATTCCTTCTATCATGCTCCAACTTTAATCAGAAAAACGATTCTTATGAAGGAGAAAAAATATAATTTTTCAAACATAATCCTAATTAATGGTTATCCTGTACCAATAAATATAGATAAAAATTATTAAGAGATTAAAGGGATTCCATCCTATCCTATGTTAGCACAATTCAATCAGACAACTCTATTATTCGATTGCATCATATATTACATTAAACCGGTTCTACATTAATTGTAAGCTGATCGCAAATTTGTGAGCAAAAGCCAATCTGAAGCTTGCATTTTGAAATCAACGCTTCATATTGGCTGTCGTAACAACTTGCTTCAACAATCAGCTTACAACTAATGAACCAGCTTTTGAACATTGATTTGTTTTGAAACTTACCTACTTACCTAGAAATCCATATACTTATATATATCGATAAAGAGTTCCGATTATCTAATTCTTAATTTCCCAATTTAGTTCTTAGGCGTTTGCAGTGATACATAAAATAATTTGCATAATAATTTACATCATTTTGCCAGAGATAGTTACGTTTTTATTTTTAATAATGCATTTGATATTAATCGACGTATGATTTCGGCCGCGATCCGATTCACACTCACGCTTAAATTATCCTTGTTGTTTGTCAAATGTTAAACGAAGACAAATGATGCTCATGAATGTGTCAGCATGAATCGAACCACGACCTTCCTAACTGTTCGGTAGAACATTCGGGAAGTTTCGCTATTTAGGAGTGGTAGGATGACGGTGAACGTTTGCCATTGGTGTATTCTATTGGAGCCACAATAAAATGCAAACGATTCGTGAACATGCGGATATCCATTGTCTGGTCGTTGAAATGGATGCGCCATGAGATGCGCGTGGTGTACGTGTATTACGGGTCTTTACAGGAGTTGCATCATTACACGTGAGGCTGAACACGCTGCGTTTCCTGTTGAGTTTTGCCGAAATCCTATTGAAAAAAGGCCAAAATGTTGACCGCCGCGAGATTATTTAACCGCAGCTGCACCGGCGTTGCCTGCGACTTGGCAAGAAAACAACAATTCAGCACGATTTTGAAAAATGTGAGTATCGATAGCGATATTACGATCTTGTAATTTTTCCTAGCAGTTCCTTGCGGTTACTATTTGCATGCCGTCTAATGAGAGATGAAATTTAATTGGCAATGCTATCTTGTTATTCTACGCTAATAATCTTAAATTACTTTGCAATCGTGCATCGCGACAAATTCTGTCGCATATTAATTTCATTATGACGCCGATTTTAAAGCCGGCACGTGAGTGGATTCCTATCTCACGTTTAGCAAATGCTTTTTTAAATCCTACTGTCGACGATATACTCGACTTTCTGTGTGTTTTGCGTATTATTATTGCTAGAACTTAAAACTAGCTAAAATTGATTTTGTAGGTTAATTTAGAAAAGTTATAAAACCATTATAGATTTTTTTATGTAAGATCCTTCATTATATTAAAAATATATATTTCTGCGATGTATATTTTATTAGTTTCTTGTTTATTTTAAACATATATAATTTATATTAATAAAAAGTTATAAACATTTTTCTAAATACTTCAAATCTTTAAATAAAATTTATAATATAATCTTTTTGCAATAAATATTTTTTTCCATTATTAAATATGATTTAAATATACATATTTTATATTTTTAATATTTTAGGTCGCAGCTCCAACAGTCACTGTACCACATCGATTTACCGATATGCAACAATATCGGTATAAGTAAGTAATTAATAAGAAATAAATAAATATCATAAATGTGTAAAAGTGCATGTTTCCTAGATTTAGAATAACTTTTAAATTCATTTTAATTTTTAATAGATCTGAAGGCGTAAAGGGTGCAGTTATCGGTATAGATCTTGGAACTACTTTTTCCTGCGTAGCAGTGATGGAGGGCAAGCAAGCTAAAGTTATAGAAAATGCTGAAGGCTCTAGGACTACGCCATCTTATGTTGCTTTTTCAAAAGGTAATTATTAAATTAGTATGTATTAATAATATTAAAATCCTTTTGTCATATTACAGTCAATATTAATTATTATTACTGATTATAATTATTCATGTAATAAATAACATATATATATATATATATATATATATATAAATTCTGGAAGATTTTCTTATTTAATTTTGTCATTTTTGTAAAATAAACATTTTTTTTAGATGACGAACGTTTAGTTGGCATGCCTGCAAAACGTCAAGCAGTTACAAACTCTGCTAATACATTTTATGCAACAAAACGGTTAATTGGACGAAGATTTGTAGATCCTGAAGTGAAAAAGGATATGTAAGTATCATACTAATATATTTATATCAATTTTATGATTTGTTTTATGTAATATACTAATATATAATGTGTTCTTACAGGAAGAGTGTAACATATAAAATTGTGAAGGCATCTAATGGAGATGCATGGGTTCAAGGTGTGGATGGAAAAATGTATTCTCCCAGTCAAATTGGAGCATTTGTACTTATGAAAATGAAGGAAACTGCTGCGGCTTACTTAAATACTCCAGTAAAGAATGCTGTTATTACTGTACCAGCGTATTTTAATGATTCTCAACGACAAGCAACGAAAGATGCTGGTCAGATTGCTGGATTGAATGTTCTTCGTGTAATTAATGAACCAACTGCAGCTGCACTTGCTTATGGAATGGATAAACAAGAAGATAAAATGTAAGAAGATATATTTCATCGAAACATAATATGAAAAATACTCTTATAAAAATAATTTATAATTTATATTTTAAGAGCAGATTTTTTTGTCTCTAAAGATGTATCTTATACTGAAATACTTTATTGAAAATTATGCTACATTTCTTATATACTTTACGAAACAATAGGTATGATTAATGTAGTATCCTTTTTTCAGTATTGCTGTTTATGACTTGGGTGGAGGTACCTTTGATATTTCGATTTTAGAAATTCAGAAGGGTGTCTTTGAAGTAAAATCCACAAATGGAGATACATTTTTAGGAGGAGAAGATTTTGACAACGCATTGGTTAATTATCTCGTATCCGAATTCAAAAAAGAGGTATGAATTTTTTATATCAAATATAATTATTCATTTATTGAAGTAAATTTATGTCAATAATAATAATTGATTTATTAAAATGCAGCAAGGCATAGATGTGACTAAAGACGCAATGGCAATGCAAAGATTGAAAGAAGCATCAGAAAAGGCTAAAATAGAGTTATCAAGTTCCCTTCAGACAGATATAAATCTTCCCTATCTTACTATGGATTCTAATGGACCAAAGCACTTAAATCTTAAGTTATCCAGAAGTAAATTTGAAAGTCTTGTAAATGATCTGATTAAACGTACTGTTCAACCATGTCAGAAAGCGCTGTCTGATGCCGAAGTAACAAAATCTGATATCGGAGAAGTTTTATTGGTCGGTGGTATGACCAGGGTTCCCAAAGTACAACAAACCGTTCAAGAAATATTTGGCAGACAACCATCGAAAGCTGTAAATCCGGATGAAGCAGTAGCTGTTGGTGCTGCAGTTCAAGGAGGTGTACTCGCAGGAGATGTAACAGATGTTTTACTTCTTGACGTTACACCTTTGTCATTAGGTAAAATTTTTACTCAAATTGTTTTATTATTTTATACATATATGAAACTGTGATGTGTTAGACTAATCTTCTCTCTGATAATAAATGAGGACATTGATTTACTGAATTTTCTATCTTTCATTACAAATGAAGATACTTTGTGATCAGTAATGAAAAAGAAAATATTAAAAAATTTTTTTTAGGTATTGAAACACTTGGTGGTGTATTTACGAGATTGATCTCTCGTAATACAACTATACCTACAAAGAAAAGTCAGGTATTTTCTACGGCAGCGGATGGTCAAACACAAGTCGAGATTAAAGTTCATCAAGGCGAGCGAGAAATGGCTAGTGATAACAAGCTTCTAGGACAATTTAGTCTTGTTGGTATTCCACCTGCTCCAAGGGGTGTACCACAAATAGAAGTAACATTCGATATCGATGCAAATGGTATTGTGCATGTATCAGCCAGAGATAAGGGAACTGGCAAAGAGCAACAAAGTACGTAAATTTTCTATCATTTCATATGTATATATATAAAATGTTAAAGCAATGCTACAATGATGCCTATATTTTTCGTCTCTGAAACTTATTTGAAATATCAATAAGATTGTAGACTACATTCAACTGAGTTATTGTCATAATAATAACGAATTGTATCTTTTTATGAGCATATTCTGGATCTATGGTTTTTGTTTCACAGTTATTATTCAATCTAGTGGTGGTCTTAGCAAAGATGAAATTGAAAACATGGTTAAGAATGCTGAACAATATGCAAAGGCAGATAAAGTTAAGAAGGAAAGAATTGAAGCTATTAATCAAGCAGAGGGAATTATACATGACACAGAATCGAAACTAGAAGAATTCAAAGCACAGTTACCACAGGAAGAGGTATAATATTGCTTTTAATAGTTTGATATTTTTGCAAATTTGATATTTTTATTGCTTTTCTTTTATAGTGTGACAAACTTAAAGAACTAGTTGCAAAATTACGAGAGACTTTGGCTAAAAAAGATGATGTTGAGCCTGAAGAAATCAAGAAGCAGACAAACGAACTCCAACAAGCGAGCTTGAAATTATTTGAAATGGCATACAAAAAGGTACTTAATTTATGAACAATTAATTTATATAAAAATTAATTTAATGAACACAAATTGCTCTACATAATTCAAGGACCGTTATTTAAATAATATATTGATTTTATAGATGGCAGCAGAAAGAGAAAGTCAAAATCAAAGTCAATCACAACAGGAACCTGAAGGCGAGAAGAAAGAAGAGAAAAATTAATTTTAATTAAATAATTTGCGTTCTGTAAAAAAGGAAAACAGATTCACTTGTATAAGCGTTTGTTGCTGTTCCGTAAGCTCAAAGAAATTTTTTATTCTAGTAAAGAAAATATAAATTAAAATTTCAATTCTACGATAACAATCGATTAGAAATAAAGTACTTTCATACATATGGAAAGGAAGAGAGAAAAAAGAAGCAATTTTCTTTATCATATTTAGTAATTCTGATATATAATAGCAATTTTGTGGAATTTATATATATTTTTTTTATAAGTTTGCATTCTAACTATCATACAAAATTATCTCTTATTTCTTGTAAAATTCTAAAAATAATAATAGTTACCGCAAGTTTTTTTAAGTCTGCTAAAAAAGAGTAATTGTATATCTGTAGTAGTAATAGCCAATTTTTTAATATTTGGCTAGTTTTCACGTAAAGTAATAAATTATGTACATAGCTAATCACTTGTATAATGCAAATTGATTTTTGTGCAGCCTACGAACATATGCAGAATGTCAAGATTTCGTAATAATTATTGTAAAATGATGTGTTACCAAAAATAATATGGAAATAATTTGTTAACAAACTTGCTATTGTAGAATGCTTCGTAGCATATTCAGTGAATACGTGAGATGAGAATATAGAATCGAGAGAGTGTAAGATGAATGTTTCTGTGTCCACACAAAATAAATTTACTTTGTAAACGGTGCATAGATTACCGTAGAGAATATTGTTATTATGATGTAACAAACTTATGATTTTTTTTAATTTAAATATCTTAAACAAAAGCATTAAATTTTATCGTTTCGTTGTTCAATAAATCTTATAAATAATTTTAATGTATATATGAGATTAATCTTTTATTTGAGTTTCAAATAAACGATTATTAATCATTTCTTTCCTTTCTACCCTAATGCATTTTATGTTCTAATTTTTCCAGAGCTATAGTGAATTTGAAGATCAATAGAGGAGAGAGGTATGCAGTTATCTCTGAATGATCTTTATATATTTTCTGTCATATATATGTATATATGCACTGTCATCACTGACAATAAATCTATTCTTTGCAGTTGCACTTTCTGTACTTTTTATTTTTTCTCTTTTTCCATCCAATATTCGATAGCTATTTCACTTTGGATACAAAAAGTGTAACGCACTATTTCTATAAATTGGATCGGTGCGATAATTGTGTTTTATATGTACGAAAGATTAAATATTACAAAAAGTTATTAAAAAGTTATTAAAGTTATTAAAAAAAGATTATATTTAATTGTACGTAAGTATATTTTTTTAGTCAATAATCACGATGTGTGCGAATATCTAGACAAGATTCACTCGAGAATGTTTTAAATATGAAAACACGAAAGGCTGATTATTGCAATAAATACAGCAAATAAATAGAATTTTTGAAGTTTTTAACATCAATGTTGTTAAAAGTTTAAAACGTGTTTCAACACTAAAACACGAAGTGCAAAAGTGAATTAGGTTAGGATTCATTAAAGATAACTTGCAATCTTGTTTTCATTCTACGATTTTTAACAGAACAATTACTGTATTAAAGTAGAAAACCATGTCAGACAGTTCTGACGACGAATTAAATAGTAGCGATGACCACGAGAAAACGTCATGGATATTGTATAAAGATCGCGTTGAGTGGAATGACGTAACTCCTATACCTCAGGATGATGGTCCTCATCCTGTTGTATCCATTGCATATTCCGAAAAGTGTGAGTATATATAATTTAAAAAATCACATTTAAATCCTAAATCATTTAAAAATTTCATTTTTAAGCTTATTTTAGAAAATATAATATTATATAGAATGTAAAATATTATATAGACATCATTATTTTCCATAAAAAAATTTTGCTTCAATAAAGTATATAACGTTTATTTATATACATGTTGATGTTAATTTTTAGTTAAGGATGCCTACGATTACTTCCGTGCCATTTTAAAGTCGAGTGAAAAGTCAGATCGTGCATTAGCTTTGACAGAAACTTGTATATGGCTTAATCCAGCCAATTATACTGTATGGCAATACAGAAGAGAGATACTTAAAAGTTTGGCAAAAAACTTATATGAAGAAGTAAAATATACAGATCGAATGATAAAGTATAATTCTAAAAATTATCAAGTTTGGCATCATAGAAAGGTCATTGTAGAATGGTTGCAAGATCCCAGCGAAGAATTAGCATTCATAGAAACTGTTTTATGTAAAGATGCAAAGAATTATCATGCCTGGCAACATCGTCAGTGGTGTATACAAACTTTTAAGCAAGTATATTTTTATATATGTATATAGAATATATATATATAGTAATATTGTTTTATTATGGTTGATTGTGAGATCACATGTGTATAAAATTATAATTATGGTTGCAGTTTATATGATAAGGAATTGGAATATGTGGAACAATTGTTAAATGACGATGTCCGTAATAATTCTGCTTGGAACCAACGCTATTTTGTTATAAGTAATACAACAAAGTTTGAGCAAGAAGTAATAGATAGAGAAGTTGATTTTACGTTGGAGAAGATTGAGTTGGAAAAAGGAAATGAGAGTGCTTGGAATTACTTAAGAGGGTACTTATTTCTGATATATATATATATATATATATATATT
>Ga0157364_1000445_pt1 | contig 27798 bp, 18 predicted proteins | sample AttsexASBM2_FD_111476 | JGI IMG/M metagenome (GOLD analysis project Ga0157364, IMG submission 111476) | Fungus gardens microbial communities from leaf cutter ant in Ribeirão Preto, State of São Paulo, Brazil - Atta sexdens ASBM2 | ecosystem: Host-associated > Fungi > Mycelium > Unclassified ... | reverse complement strand
TTTTTTTTTTAATAAAAGACGAGCAAAATGTAGCAATAGATCGGTGATAGAGAATGTAATATGAAAAAATTAATTATTTGCTATTCATGCAACATTAAAACAATAAGAGATTATACAATAAATATATATACACAACAATCATAATTAAATCTTGAGCAAATATATAACAAAGAATTCATTTGTTTAAATTGAGAATGTAGGAAAAGTAAAAAGACTGATAATATCACATAACTATTATACAATATTTAACTTAACTTAAAAATAATAAAAAATAATACTTGTACTTATAACATTAAAATCAATCTATTATCGTAAATTTTGCAAAAAATTTCTGTTAAGATTTTTTGAAAGATGATCGTAATAATAACTACATAAACCAAATAATTGTATCTAAACACATTTCGACTTGTATTGTAAATATCACAATACAATTGCACAATCAGCATTCACGCAACAATTTACAAGCAAGAAAGTAGACTCTATTCAAGATCGATATTGACTGTCGAAAATTCGATCTCGCTTTATCTGAAATTAATCACAGTTTTTCCGACGTCGGAGATGTATGTGAATGTAAAACGCGCGTATGGCTATAGCATCCACCACCGCTCGAATTTTTATTCCTCACAATAGCATCGCGGACCAATCCAATTGAGTATCGAGGGAGACGGCAAAGAGGGGTGAAAATCGTACTAATTACAGGGAGGTAGTAGATAGCAGAATAGCAGAGTTACAATGATACAAAGCTTCAATCACGCTGAATAGGGTAAAGCGGGAGTGCGCTTATCGGCTAGTTATCAAGGTGATGTTTATGGAGTAAAGGTATCAAAGGGTCCAAAGTACCAAGTAATAAGTGATTTGCCTGGGATTGAACGTCTGCGGATGAATAATGGTAGTCTACATGTAACTGATGTAAATCAAGGGTCGAAACCGATTCAATTATGCTGAGGTCAGTATCCGATGTTGTACAGACACGCTAGGAAGATAATTATTACGCTTATATTGTTACGAGTAAATGAAGAGATCATTTACTGTTCATGTCCCATTGAGTCCCATTTAAATTCAGCAAAATTTCATCGGTCTGATAAAAACATGTAAATCGTGTAGGTAAGCTACGTAAATTCTCTTTGATTGAAACTATTCGGATTTCAAGATACGAAAAACAAGGTTCCTTTTCCACTGGATAGGTTATTTGAATTTATAATTTACAAGGAATAAATAAAATAATGTGAACATCTGAGAAATATATTACTATTTATTTTATTAATAAGAAATTAGTTACTATTTTCTTTTTAATACAGATTCTATCTAATTGTTGGAATAATGTTAAACGTGTTTGAATAATGCAGCAACTGCTACAATGCAATATTATACCATTCTTCTAACAGAAGATCTTCTAATTGCTTAAAAGATATTGGAGAAGGAAGTCTATTTCTCCTAGCGGTTATTCGAAACTACAAATGATATTTAAATCAGGCGATTGTATTGGCCAGGAAAGACGTTGAAGTTTTAAAGAATAGAGGATAATTCTAGAAATTAGAATTGGAAGAAAATTCTTCCTCCAATGTCATTTATATAAATAATTAAAAGCTATTCTGCTAAAAGAATAGTACAATCCCATTGATATTCAAGCTATTAAATGATTAAATGATTATTCTAACAAGGATAGAAAGTACATTAAAAACAGATGATAACACCAACTTCTTATTATAAAACAAAATAAATAAAGGTATTCCCCAGGCTCATATCATTTTCTCTATTCCCTATATTTATCTACAACTCCCACGTATTACCATATAGGATAGATATTATCATAATCCCATAATCGATTGTTCCAGCACTGTTTTCAAACAGAATCAGCAGAATTATGGTTCATGCGTGCACGTAATTTCGTTTTCCCTTTACATAATTTATGTAGCTTGTGGTTTACACGAGGAAGTCTAACTAACATTACGCCAAAGAGCAGGGATGACTTTATATCCTGGGGTGTAGATTTTGGACTTACCTTAGCGCTTCGTCGTCACTGTAATCGACGTCGGGCTGTACCGGCGGCTCGTTAGAGAAGCCACTGTCGTTGCTACTGTGAAGAGACGTCATTGCCGGAGGTGGCACCGGAGGCACGGGCGGCTGCACTCTTCGCCCTCCGGCTAGCACCGCGGGCAACGTGCCCGATGGACGGATCTGAAAGGCAGACGAAACGATTCCCTTCGCGTCTCACTCACTTCGCATCCCAATCAATCTTGGGGTTGCGACGTGTATACGTAAGGGTGCACTACTGATAAAGTTTACTAGGAGTTTACCCAAACTAGAGCTCTGAGGAAAGAAAATCGGGAAAAGATATCGGAAGAGGCAAAAACAAACTCAAAATATTATTAATTTTTTATGATACACTGCTGATCCCATAGAGCACAGATCTTTTCAGCAATATTGCAGTAACAACTTCTAATATTGCTGCAAGCTTGTATTATTTGAAACAATATTGATCACAGTTTATCCGAAAGCCATCTTAGGAACGTCCTTAGAACATTCAAAGGACAAAGAGATACTCTCTGAACATCTTTAGGACGTCCCTTGAAGATTTATGCTGTATGGAGGTAACATTTAGAAAAGTTTTACGACAGACGAGAACAACGTTGCGAAGACACGGACTAAATAACAAGCTGCAAATAATCGGAAATGTTTGTGTCGTTACATTGATTTACAGCCTCACCGATTTTGATTGACGTGCGGTCGGAGTCGCCAAGACGCTCGCAGTATTAGTTGGCGTGCCGGCGTTGCTACTGCTGTTGTTGTTAGCATTGGTGTTGTTGTTGGCGGAACTGCTACCGGCACCGGGAGTTCCACCGGATGATTCGTCGATACTGGCCGGCGTGACCGGCGGTCGAGAGGGCGGCGGCTTGCACGGCGGTATGGCTTGCGGTTCTGGAGTCCTACCATGGCTCGCTCCATGACTTGGCGATCTTCGCATAATTGGATAACACAATGTACGCGGAAACCCGGGGAGTTAATATGGAAGATTTTCGAAAATCAACTGAGTAAGTAACAAGTTAACCAATAATATAAAACATCGTACCTCAAATAATCTATCAGCCCCGTTCTGGATGACGTTGCGCAAAGAAAATAAATACATATATAAAAAGAGATAAATCATAAAAATTATTGATAAATACGTTAATTGATATTGGAAGATAATGAAGATAATAATGAGACTCACATCTGATATATAATGGTATATCTGTGACGATGTATTGAATTTCAAAATTTTTATTTATTAATTACTTCAAATGCATGCAAGATTTCAAAGCGGAATGTTTGAAGGGTTAATAATAAGCGACCATAAGTGCTACCCTACTCGAGGTCGAGCAGACTTACTTACCCCAAAGTGTCGTCGATTATAATTTCAGTGTACGCCAAGGGAAACCATCCCGAGCTTTGAGTGCGCAGATTTTCACCAAATTGCCATCCCTTTTGACGGTCGCCTGACAAAAAAAGAACGGGAAATATGCAAATCCGCAAAATTCGCTTATACGCTTCGGTCTCATTAACATTTTCGCAATGAGGATTCTTTTTAATTTTAAACATTAAAAAACCGAGAAAAAACAAGTAACTAATTTATCTTCATTTCGTTACGACTAAATATCTTCGGTATGTGCAAAATATCATTGATATTAGCTTGAAATTATAGTTAATTACATTTCTATTAATTATTCTACGCTAAATATTAATAACTAAATATTGACCGAAATAGATAATCTTACTTTGATTGTTAATATTTCAATTAATATACAGTCAATTATATAGTGTGGCAATAATGAAATGATTCAGTTTTCTGAAAGAAAAACTGTGTATGTATATTAAAAATTGAAGTTATATTTTTAAAGTTATATTTTTAAATACATTAAAATGGCGTCTAATTATCATTATTATTGATTGTTATCACATGTTTTCTGAGATTTTAAGCCAGAATTTTGGATAAAAACTTTTAAATCTTCCGAATGCGTTAAGAAAACCGCTTTTGAAATTGTTTCGTTTCAAATTTTACCTTTGAATAACACGTTTAAGTATTACTAACACAGTTTTTATTGCTTAATTTCCGGATTGCCTTGATAACTTACAAAAACCATTTCAATTATCATTTCTTTTAATAATACAGTAAATATTTATTTACTGTAAATAAATATTTCCTTACATTGGTACTATTGAAAGAAATATGTATTAAGATTTAGTAATTTTTTTCAATGTTGCCTTAATTCAACATTCTCTTTGATAGACCAGCAAAGTTAATATACTCAGCAGTTCTCTTCTTTCAGAGAATAGCATTTTTGACTGTAGATAGCAAACTTTCGTTTAAGCAGCACATTTCCCTTGGTATCCCGGTAAAAAATTAAGAAACATATTTATGCTGTTGCTGGCGCGATCGTTGACCTACGTGCCCCGCCAGCACTCGGTTCATTACGCGCGACAGCTGCTATCCTATAAGTGCCATAGTTCTGGGACACCGTGTGTATCGTATCGATAGACGTTGCGAGATCAGACTTACCCATCAGCGCGATGAGATCGCCCTCCAAAAAGCTCAGCTGATTCTCCCCCGAGCTGAGATAGGCAAAGAGAGCCCTGGCGAGAGGGGCATCACTCCAACCCCCGGCACCAACTCCGGTGCCACCCGCGCTGCTACGAGATGTCGGGGGTGCCATGGATCGGGGTCGGGGTGGAGTTTCTGGAACTTCTGGAAACCAGAAGCGCTGTAATTGACCGAGAATGGCGTAGAGGGAGCGGTCGAGGGAACGCGGATGAGCTCGGGATAATGCGATGGGGGGAGGGAGGGAGTGGGGGTAATTTCGGGGTGAACTAGGGCAATTAGGTCAGCGTACGATAGCAACGATCGAGGTGAATCGGAAAGAGAATGGACATCAAGTCCCGAAAGGATATCGAGGGTACAAAATTGGAAGAAGACACGCGAGAATTGTTCAGAAATAATATCAGCGATGTACATTATTAATGCGTGGCCATTCGTACGTCGTGGTAAATTAATTTGAATTCGCGCGAATGTACGTGGCACTAAATGCGAAGCAACGACGTTGATTCCCGACGTTGAATTATCCGTGGAGGTACGTGAGATTAATTAAGGCTTTAACTCATCGTTGTGATAAACGCGACGGAATATTTATACTCCTCGCGTTTATTTACATCGCATTTTTATAATTATCTAACTTTTTATTTTGCTCTACGTGATGTGATATTACCAAGAAAAGAAAGCTAAAGTTTACATCACCCGCTGTAAAAGCAGCGCGTAGAATATAAAAGCAGGAAACGTGGAATAGGGGCTTATTTTTTTAATGAAAACTGCAATTTGGCGACAATCGGAGTTGTTGCAATTGTTGCTAAACGTTGCTGCTAAACAACGGACTAGGTGCGACATTGCGTATGTTTAGCGTAAGCATTTTTTTTTGTTGCGTCTAAAAATTCGAGAGCTTTATTAAAAGAGTGATCTCATAAACTGAAAGTGTTTAAATTTCTAAGTTTTTTAATACTTATATTACATGCTCGCTATATTAATGTAGCATAAACAATATGCTGATTAATTGCAATTTCTAATTTGTTTATTGCTATGGAGAGACTTTATTTGTTGTGTATAAAGATATGGAACATAGAATTGAGAATTGGTTCCCGTTCCAAGAAAATTTTTGCGAAAAATAATGTTTACTTTAGATGCTCTGTAATATTTATTTCACATAATAATTTGATGATTCAAGATTTAATTTTGTTCTTTATTATCCAATGCGATATTATTTTATTTTATTTTCTACATGCTAACTGTAGAATAAAAATATAAACTTTTCTTACTATATTTTGATTAGTTTACATAAATAAATTTTCACTTCATTTATTGTATTATTTATTACTATTTCCTAAATTTATCCGGTATTCCATGCTATCTTTTAAACCTCCATTTTCATCCTTTTTATTTTTTAGTTAATACTGACTTTATTTATTGGATGTAGTTAACATATTCCTTAAGAATTTTGCATAAATTAAAGTCTTCATATGCATTTATATTAAAGTAATGTTAATTTAAAAACGGTATTCTACATTCCCTGCTTTTACCCTATAATGACGAACATGATGGAACAGCGTGACACGCGACACCGCGACGCGATGAAATACAGTCTAGGGTCGTATTGCACAAACGTAAAGCATATTCCGTTTTTATTGCGCGCGAGACCCTATTCCGGAGAGAGAGAAGAGCTTCGGGTTTCGACGCGAGTCGACCGAATCTGATCACGGCTGAAATTTATACGACCGGCACGACAGGTCTCGCGAAAAGCGAGTGGAAACGTCAACACGAATGGCTCCATTTCGCCGATTTTTCTCGATTGTCTCTGACCAGTTGACAGTCTGTTCCTCCCTGTTGTTGCATCGTAGCACGCACGGCACACAATAAACGAGCGATCCGAAGATAAATCATCCCGATTCGTAAGTCCATAATTTACGTTCATATATATTTTAATTGAAGTAGAGGAAAGTTATTTCACGGTTCAGGATTTAAACAGGGTTGTCATAAATTCCTCATCCTAAAATTCCATAAATTTTCCCTGATTTTCCAAATAAAATTTCATGATTTTCCTTGATTTGCTTTTAGCAATATTTTGAATTTTTTTGTATTTTTGTCTTCATGTGAAAACCATGAAATATTTTATTCAGAGTGCAATTTAACATAAAACAGCAGTGCAAATTATTAAAGAGAAGTTGGTATTATGGCATCCCAGTACATTTTACACAATAATTTTGTTAATAATCAATACTTAAATTTGAAATTTGACAATTACGTTCGTTAAAATATTGTTGAATCGATTCTGAACTTAAAGTTACGAAATATTTATTACTTAGGATACTATTAATAAAAATGTGGCGACATTGCATAATGACTCGAAAAAAAAATGGGTAGTAATGTGGTCTTCTATAAAAATAGCCTTAAAATATTAGTTAGAAAACAGTATTTAATTACAAAATTAATAAAAAAGTAAAAATTTTTTTAAAATGTATGCAAATAAATATATATGCATTCACATAACTTCTGCACATAAGCTGCTCAGTACTAAAAATCTCAGTAAAATTAGTATAAATACTAAAAATAGTACACGTAATATAAATTAATATAGATTAACAGTAGAGTCTACATCGATTATCAAATAAATATTTTGATATGAGAACCTCAAAAAAAGGTCGTGTATAATAATTAATAGAAGGCCACATTAGCAAAATGCCATGCTATTGTTTAAATTTGCATAATTCAAAATATATACAGTCAAATAAAATGTTGAATAGCAAATAATACATTCAAAAATACATATATATTCATGTGATAATATACTCAAGTTTAAGAAAAAGGAAATAAGTGTAATTAAATACTAAAATGTACCTCAGAAACATTTCGAAATACTTGAAAGTAAAAATGCGTTATAATAAGTGCTGGCTATTGAATATTAGCGTTGTGGTATAACGGCGAGCTACTGAATAAATAAATCCATAAGTAATCATTAGAATTCGCTATGTAATAGCAAAGATATTAAGGGAAACCACAATATATACACTGATTATAATATTACCTTCTCCTCTATTAATATTGCTGACACTGTTTACATTTATTTATTAATGTTAATATTGCAAAATTGCGCAGATGTGATATACGTATTAAATTTCTTTGAAGATAAGAATTTTAATTTTCCAGAAAATTTTGCAAAATTTTCTGAGTTTTCTCTGATTTCCCTAAACATTTTTAGTTCTCCGATGTCTCCGATGTCTCTGATTTCCCTGATTTCCAGTTTTGTGGCAAGCATATATTTAAATCTCAAATTAAGATCTGATTTATACCATATTTAATAATATCGTATTCCGCTAATTTTGTTGATTAAATCTGCAACTATCTAAAAGGATATTTGCATTATAATAACATGCAATATATAACAGTTTAATTGTTCCACGTGCAATTACTGAATTATTTGGCCGGGTATATGCGGGTTAGTTTAGTCCAATTCAGTTTAGTCCAGCGCAGTTGCAAATTAGTTTAGTTGAGAGTTCAGTTAATTTTATTCTACGAGTGTAGGGACGGTTGATAGGAAAATTACAAATTTTTGGAACAAGTGCATGGCCGTGAAAAATCAATATCATTATCGCAGAAAAAAAGAGAGAAATAGCAAGACGATCTACCAGGGCCGAGGGATAATGTCGAGGCGTGCAGGTTGGCCTCCGACCTCGCTCTGGAAAGGGCGGTGGGAAGATGAAGTGCTGGACCGAGGTGACCTCCGGACGATGGCGGGTTTCCGGGTAGAGGACCCAGTCGCAGCTCCAGGCAGGAGCTGTCCATGCTCCGAGTCTTCCGCAATTGCGAGCTCATCGTCGTCAGCTCGGACCCGCCGTTCTCCTCATCCTCCGGCCAGAACGACGTTTGCTACGGAAACGTAGATTGCCGTAGACTGCAATTCTCCGCGGCACGCTTCGGCCATATATCTCCACGATATTTTTCATTACGTGTGTGTGTATTTATATTGTATACTACTATGATTTGTTAACTTTAAAATAACGCTGCAGATATAGAAAAAAAAAATACATAAAAGTTTTTTTCTAAAAGAAAATAAAAAATTTTTATTTATTTTTTCCTTTATTGTTCTAACATTCAAAATTTCTAGTTTTTAAAATATTGTGTTCGGAAAGTCTTTATTTCAATCTTTCTAAAAGAAATAAATTTTTGAAAAATTGAATGGAGGATAGGTTTTCCTAAAGTTTCTTTATAAAACTTTAAATGGCTAAAATACCATGATATTTGCAATTCGTAAGATCATTTGGGAAATTCACGAAAAAGGCAATAAGATTGCTGTAATTTTTGCAAAATATATGTCGGATAATATATAAACATCAAGTCGCAAGAGTAATTGCGTTTTCGTATTGATTCAGAATCGTATACGAATAGTAGAGAACGCAAAGACCATCACGCAAATTTACCCTGAGTCTGGAAGCGAACATGTCCTCCACCGACTGGGGCAAGTATTCCCTAGTGGCGGCAACCTCGCGCCATTTATCAACCGAGGGATGAAGCGCGGCCAATGCAACCTCATGAAAACTCGCATAGTGCTTCGCCAAGGAGCATTGTCGCTCCAGTACGAAACCATATCGCCGTCTCTCCTGAGTCATTGCCTGTGAAAAGAACGCACAAAGAGACCGGGGTGTTAATGAACTCGCTCCTTTAATGAATTTCATCGTATAATCCATCATCTCCGTTATCCCTAACGTATTTAACTTTCACATTTATCCACTATCAAAAAGATTTTGTATTATATCCCACATTTGTATACCGGGTTTTCAAAAATATGCTTAAAAAATGTGAAAAACTTAATACCAATACAGCACAAGTGATTCTAGCAATATTGCAGTAACAATGCGAAAAACGTTGCAATATGTTGCTTCTGTACTCTTACTAGTACAAATTATTCTAACATATTACTTGAAAATGTTGCAGCAATGTTGCAATTCTGTGCTGCATGAAATACTCACGTTCTTCAAGCTCTGTTCGCAGAAGGCATCGAGTTTAGTCTTTTCTTCTTCGAGGATCTGCATGTTCTTGAGCTCCTTGTCCATGGCGAGGCCACTCTTATTGGCCGCTCTAGACTTCTTTCTCTGCTTCTTCATTGTCGCGGCCGCCTTGCTGTAAGTTTCGGATCTGGTCTTGTGTTGTTGAAGAAATTTCTTCTGTTCGCTCTAAAAGTCCCATCGTTACATTATTCATTGTCGCCGGAAGTCGGGACTCGGGGACGACTAATGTGCCTTCCGGGAACCATTCGGCGGTTTACTTACCTGTACGACCTTCGTGTCCTTCTCCAGGTTGGTCTCCAGAGGTACCAGCAGATCCACGTAGAAAGCTTTTAACTGAAACGTAAAAGATGAATAGGGATGTTATTATTACGCAGGGCGATACGCGGCGTTTGTTTAATTCAGTGATATTAATTTTAATAGTCCTCTTTATTATATGTAATATTATGTACGTGTTAACATATTATATTACTTAATTATTATCATATTATTTTTACACAATAAATAATATTGCATTTATTAATATTATTATCTTTGCACAATATTAATATAAATAATATTATGCTATAAATTAATATTTTACTATTATACAATTTTCTAATTTGCCGCGCTCTTGTTATTATCTCAAAAGTAACATCCATTTAGGAAATTAACGTAAATTTGTGTGACTTGCACACGTAAATTAATACAGATATAATAAAGTAATCTTTTTAAGTGGGAAATAATTAACAGACACCGTTAGGCAAACTTAATTAGAAGAAGGTCGAACATCCTTCCAACATTTAAAGGCGGTCTAGGGACAAGGAGGGTAAACTTTAACATCCCCACAACTGGTGTTGAGAGAGCGATGTTTCTTTATTTCCTCACCATCTCAGGTTTACTATGTGAGCTTTAGGCGGTTTACGAGTCTCTCCCGAGCCAGATCTAATTTATACTCGCAGGAGTGGTCCTTGGTTGGATGCATTCCGACGGAAAATGCGACGGCGACGAAGGTGCTCTTTATTCCGTTTTATTAACATCTTGAAAGAGAAAGAACGAGACAGAGAGAAGAATGATAAAAGCAACGCGTTAAATTCCACATAATGGGGAAAAAATGTAATGCAGTAATATGCGGTATAACAATAGAATAATAGTATAATGCCAGTTGAGAGAGGGAAGTTATAAAAACTCAAATAAATGACAACACAAATAAATAACAAACGATATTTCAAGCGTAATTAGAGAAAGAAGCGGCAATGTGGTGCGCGTGAATGCAATAACAGCGCAATTTCGCCCGGAAATACAGCAGAGCAGAAATAATCGTATAAATAAGTGATCAAATCTCTCCAAACGCGTTCGCCAAACTTCGATATCAACTGATAATCTGTTAGAGTCAATGAGCTCTGTAACATACTGCAACGAGCTAGAAATTCTCAAATAAAGGATTAGACACCGTTTAGACAACTTCTGATTAGCTGGACTTTAAAAAAATAAGATAGATATCTCTAGATTCTATCTTAAGTCCTGAAAAATATGATGGGTTAAACATATAGTGTCTAATCTCTTACTTGAGAATCTCTAGAGTGAATCATCGAAAAGTGAGGTGTTTCAATTTCTAAACGAGGATATTTTGATGCAAAGATGATAAAAATTTTCTTTGTCAGAGATTCGCTGACTGATTAATGATGTTTGACTATATATTATAAGTAGAAAAGATTTAAGAAGATCATCCTGAAGATATTTGCCTTCCTGTTCTCCATTAAGCTATTTTCTATAGTTTAATATAGTGATCCTTCAATAAGAGAGAGAGAGAGAGAGAGAGAGAGAGAGAGAGAGAGAGAAAGTCTGGATATGAGTAGTTTTGTATGCAGGGTAATTTTAATAAGAATCTACGAGATCGAGAGTAGGACATACATTAATTTTTCTTTCTCTTTCTCTTTCTCATTCTGTTCTATCTTTTTTAAATCTATTTCTCTCTCTCTCTCTCTCTCCTCTCTCTCTCTCTCTCTGAAATTGTTAAAACAATTGGCGGACTAATCAAAAGTATTTTCTCATGTCTAGACTCTTATTAGAGGACCTATATTTAGGTTTAGTATGGAGAAGACACGCTCCAATATATTATAGAGCTCACGGTTAGAACGACGCGAGACCTTGGCTTGAAATCTCGATTCGAAAATTCGATTCACAAGGAAATCAAGCTTTTCTGAGCGCGATCATTCAGCCCTCTGCAATTAAATCATTATTCGAGCCCCATTCCTCTGCTCTCGATCCGGTTCAAACACACGCCGAGACGTGTTTGTGGGGGGACACATGATTTTCCGACCGCGATAATGATATGTTTCTGTGTTTGCCAGCTACTTCGATCCATCCAGCATATTAACCCTTTCGAACTCAACGCCTCTCCAGTTTCGCCCTACGTCAGCTACGTCAGCGTTTCTTCGAGAGCTACCCTACAACCAGCCGTCCTCACTCATTCCTTCGCTCCCCAGCTCGCGTTTCACGAACAAGTTGTTTGTTTTGCAGTTCGAGCACCCTTCGCCTCGCTTTTTGTGCGTCGCTCAAAGGCAGGCGGATTGCAGCAAACCCGTTGCCATGGCGGTGCGTGGCAAGGGCGAGGGGAAAGGGAATCCGTCTTTTTTTTTATCCGCTTTTTTTTATTCGCCCGCCCCTCCCCACCCCCTCGTCGAACACGCGAATCTCTACGCACCGTGAATTTAATCCGCGAGCTTTTAGGGAACGCCGGCGATTTTTATTGGGAAATTCTGCGCTCTTTAGATCTGATTGTGAACGACCGCCGCCATGTTTGAGTTCGCGTTGGGACGAGCGAACGAGCGTCTTTTGCTACGCATTCCAGTTCGCCCCGTCGTTTCCTCGTCCCGGCACCCCACACTTCATCCATCGAGAATCACAGCGCTTCCGGAACGCGCGAGTGTTCTTTTTTGCGCCGCCTTCCGGTCGTGTTACTGGATAGATAGATAGATCGGAGAACCAAATTTTGGTTAATAGTGCATGGAAAGATAACGAAAAACAATGATATCTGTGACAGTGTTATCAAAAGCAGAATATCCGTGATAAACTTTCGTGATAATTTAATTTATATCTTCTAAATTGCAATCAAATTAATTTAAAAAGTGAAAAATTACACTGAAAAAAATTATGTTATATCAACAGTATTATTTTAATTGAAAATAATTTTATCAATTGAATAACACTAATTAATTAGAATATTATACTATATAGTTTAAACTTGGTTTGATAATTTTTTTTAACAATATATAATGTAACTTAACAATATTTAAAATGGGCGAATATTCAATTTTCTCTAAAAAAAAAGCCTCATGTAAAAAATTTTATTCTACGTTTTCGAGTCATTTTTTTTTATGTAAAATCACTCATTTTGCAGTTGTACTATCAATTCACAATCATCCATATAACGTAATAACATTTTTAAAAATCCGAACATCTTTGTAACTTTTGAAGGAGAAAAATCAATAAAAATGTTGCAATTGCGAATCAAAGATGTTCGTTCATAGAAACGTTCTCTAACAAATCTCGCGAAGTTATCGATCGAAGTTATAGCAGAGATACACGTCCGCCAAAAAGCTGCAAAGTAATGCAAGCTACGTGAGTTTCACCCCACACAGCCATCCCCCGCTTAGCTGGACTTGGCACTCGTCTTTCTCTTTTCTCGCGGCACTTCCTTCGCTCGTTTCTTTCGATCGCGCTCGAGATAATCTTCGTCTAGAGTGTGTTTCTCAACGGCGAATCGTGACGCAGCACGCGTACGCGACTGTTTGTTTCTCCGCAGATTCCCTGAAGAGATCGTTGACCCTTGTGCATTGAAGCATCCCCGAATATAATCAACTAGATCATTTACTTCATACGATGAATTGTGTACACACTTCTAACGTAAATAAAAAAACGTTTATAAAGTTCTAATGTAAAAAAAAATGAGAGAGAGGTCTTTTCGCAAATTTCTAAGTCTGCAGAGATAAAGTAACTATCTCTATTACTGTGCCTTTATTATTAGTGTGTGTGTAACTATATTTAATATAATTAATTCAGTAATGAATAAGTTGGCTTAAGACACTAATAGGGATTATCCTGTAACTTTTTCAAAAGCTTGAAAACTGTACTTTAATAAAATTTTAGTTCCTGTTTATATAACTATCAAGCTTTTTAATATAAAAAATTAAAAGCTTCTAGAACATCCCTTTGCTTTTAACATGTTACACGTCAAAGTTTTCTGAGCAAACATATCACTGTGTGTACAAAAACTAACAAAGTTTCATTATGTTTTAGCGAAAAAAAGCACTAAATTTAACGTTACTTAATTACCGCGACAGAAAAGATATGTTTCCAGTTTAGCTGAGGATTAGATTGCATTAGGTCGCTGCAGAGACATTTTCGCGGAGAGGTCGGCTGGAACGAAATTGTAAAATACTACGTCCGCAAGAGAGAGAGAGGGCAGAAGAGAAAGATAGAGTTGTAAAGTCTTAATAACCACATGTCGTTATGGTTGCAATGAGATTTCATGTTCAAACGAAACGCCTGCGGGATGTAATGTTGCCCTCAAGCCAAGTGGAGGCGAGCCACAGGATCAAAGAGGCTCCTGCGGACTTCTGCCTGCCGTAGAACCATTCTATAGGGTGTCACGAGATCGGTGATGGAAAGAGAGAGAAATGTAATAGAGAGAGAGGGAGAGAGAGAGAGAGAGAGAGAGAGATGTAAAGGGCCTTTTCAAGCTCTTAAAAAGATGAGTAGATAGAATATGATAATATCATTTCCAAGTAATATTTTGTTTTTAAGATATTAAGTATTAGTAATATTTTGTTATAAATATTAAAAATTATATGTTTTATGATGTTTTATATAATATTATATAATATTATTATTTAATAAACAATAACGAGAGAATAAAGGGCATAAGAATCAAATATAAAAAAGTATTTTAAAACATGAAAAGTATGCGTAATATAATATTCTATAATTGATTAAAAGAGAAGATGCTCATCAATTTCTAAATTACTAAGCGTCAGTGTGTTAGTCTATATGTAGTAAAATAATTAGTCACAATAATTAAAGATGTATATAGATAATAAATATTGTATAAAAAGATATTAAAAATGAGATATTTGATAAACATATATGTTACCATCACGACAGACGAATAATAGAATAATCTTGATATTGCAATATCAAATTTTGTTTATTAACGGTAAGTTTTATGTTTTTATACAATATTATTATTTATATACATCTTTAATTTTATATTTATATTGTAACTAATTATTTTACTACAGACTAACACACTGACGCTTAGTAATTTAGAAATTAACGAGTATCTTTTCGACATGCGAAATTTTATGTTATGGCCAGCTAAGTGAGTTGACCAGAGTGGCGATTTTACTCGAACTTTTTTATTATTCTCTTAATTTATTTCCAACTTGACTCGTTATCAGAACACCGGAAAATTTCAAACAATCGTTTGCAAGTGATTTCCGTTTTTCTCAGCAAAGCATCTTTTTGCTCATCGTCATTATGTGTATAATTTTGTCTATTTATTCGACTGCTTTCATCCAATATAACGTCTCCTGCATGCATATCTGAAGAAGGTTCAATTATGAGACTGTTATATTTTAACATGCATATATTTTTAATCAATTATAGAATATTATATTATACATACTTTTGATTTTTCATATTTATTCTTCTTTATATTTGACTCTTATGTGCCTTATTCTTTCGTTATGTTTTTTAAATTAAGAATCCTTCATTCTTGTAATAACTTTATTATTTAATATTAGTAATATTTTATTTTTTAAATGTTAAATATTTCCAATTTATTTAGTAATTGTTACTTAAATGTAGTGAATTATTAATTCATTATTTATTCATCATTACTGATTTCTTTCCGAGATTATCAATATTTCGAGCAGTGATCCTTAGAGACATAATTGAAATAAATCCTTTTTATTCATCGAGTGAATATATAGGCAAATAAAGAAATGTGAATTTCCACCAGATAGGCTTGGTACTAGATGTAGAAAGGACATCTTTACGAATCTTGGCAGACGCAACCGTCTGACGTAATCCCCGGAAATGGACGATGCTAGGGTGGAAGACAGACGGAAAAAATGGGAGTGGCAGACAATACGCCTGCTCTTAGCTGCCCTACGAAATGTCGTTGAATATTATTGCAATAAAAAGAACTTCTTAAAGATTCGAATGTATGAAGAAACCAATAAACAAAAATATTATTTAAAAATATTATTTAAATTATTGTCTCGTTATTAAATTGTATTAATATAGTCTCTGCAAAAAATGACTGAAATTCAAAATTTACAATTTGAAAAATACGTGTAATACATCCTTAAGGCTAAAATTTTAATCGAGTTCTATTAGAGAGATCTTCGAAATATTGTACTATGTTATATTAAGAATGAAAATTAGATATAAGTTGAAATCGTATATAATTTGATTACTGAATACAAAAAAGTTTAACGTTTACAATGAAAAAAGTCTAAGAAAATCAGAGAAAAGTTCTAAAAAAAGAAAGACACGTCGATGAAAGTTTCTTACTCTAGAAATTAAATTTTTGCTGCTCCACTTACGATGTTCATCTCCTGTTCCTGGATTTCCTTGTACACCTCTACGATTCTCATCAGCGCGAAACCTGCAACATAAAAAACGGACCACTATCAGACTCTGCGATCGTCCTGGGCGATACTCTTCTCGCGGGAATCGAAACAACCAGAACTTTCGTCCTGAATTATTCAGACGCGGTTGGCGTCGTCGATACTTTAATCCAGCGCGGTGCCACGGCCGAGGGAGAAAAGTGGAGAACGAGAGTAAATGCGGGGGTGAGTGCCGTGATAGCTTAAAGCAGCGCGTTACGAGGCTCGTGGCCGCCCGTCCTCGGCCTCACCGCGGAGTGACTTTCCTACCGAAAGCTCGCGAAAGCTCGCGAAAGCTCACCACGAGGAAACAAATGCTCTTGCGTCGAGGCCGATCGAGAAAGTTTCCGCGGAAAGCGGAAACTTTTCCCGTGGAAACGTTTCCCGCCACTATCTCTTACCTCCTCGCTCTTTCTCTCTCAGATTTCAGATCTACTCAAGAGGATTTCACGTTGCTTTTGAATGAGCTTGCTGATTTCGCGTCGGTGTAAACTTACAATGAAGCTTACAAAAAAAAAGAAAAGAAAAATAAATAAATAAATTACTGCATCAAGAGTAGACAGTTTCGCCGTAGATCTGAGGTATTTATGTTTATGCGTTAAAAGGAGAGATTATAAAACTTCGTCCTATTTGAGCGGCTTCAATTTACAACAATTAACAAGTACGCACGATACAAACCGCTTACCGTATTAGTCGGCAATTAAGCATATTTTGCATCTGGCAAAACACATTTAGATACGTTGGAGAATTTTCTGCTATCTTTTTAACGGCAAATGCAAAAATTGTGCGGTGGTAAATAAAGGAAAAGTAAATTTTTTTTTCCATATACGTCACGTATAAAACGTTCGCTTATATTAAAAAACACCGACGTTAAATAATACATATTTTTTACATCGACCCCGCCCGTGAACAGAGGAGAAGATGATTGTGGTAATACATATAATATATAAATATATAATGATCCCTTTTAATATCTCCGTTATTAGATAGCGAATTCTAGTGATTACTTATGAAATTATTTTCTCAGTAACTCGTCGTTACATCATGACGCTAATAAGTTAATAGCCAGCATTTATTACAAGGCATTTTTATCTTTCGAAATAAGTTTTTAAAATACATTTTAGCATTTAATTACACATACTTTCTTGTCCTTTTTAAACTTGAACATATACTGAAAAAAATGATATATCAACAGCATTATTTTAATTGAAAATAATTTTGTTAATTCACGCAATAACACTATTAATGAAACAAATACGTCATCTTGGTTTAATAAAATTTTTTTTATTTCTGTTGTTTCATTAATACTGTTGTTACAAATCAACAAGATTATTTTCAATCAAAATAATGCTGTTAATACATCATTTTTTTCAGCGTATTATACAAATATGTGCATATTATTGCTTGTTATTTAATATTTTATTTGACTGCATACACGTTGAGTTACGCAAAGTTAAACAATAGCATGGCATTATGTTAATGGGTCCCTCTGAGCGTGCTGACAATGTTAATTACCTTTTACAAGGTTTTTTTAGTCAAATAACATAAATCAATTGTAGCTCTACTGATGTTAATCTATAATTACATGTACTATAAATTTTTATTACTGAGCAGCCTATACGCGGAAGAAGTTATGTGTAGTTATTCGTACGCATTTGCATACATTTTACAATATTTTACTTTTTTGTTAGTTTTTTAATAAACTGTATTGTCTTTTAAACGAAATCAATTTTTCAAATCCCTGTTTTTGTGGAAGATCACATTATTATCTCTGTTTCTCTTCGAGTGTCATCGCATTTTTATAAATAATATTCCAATCAAAAATATTTCGTAATTTTTAGATTAGAGTCGATTGAACAATACTTTGACGAATGTAATCGTTAAATTTTAAATTTAAATTTAAATAAGAATCTTATTTTAGATCGTACATGTGAAAACACAACCAATACAAACTAGAAATTAAATGCCTATAACAATCAAAGCTGGATTAATGTTTAAATAATTCCATGTAAATTATATATACATACTATACATGTACATAATTACATATACATATACCATGTTTATAGTCATTCGAACTGCGCATCGAATTGGTTTTCCGGACTTTGAACGCAATTAAACTACTGTAATAATAATTACACAAATTAAATTAAATTGACAAGCAATTTTTAATAATTTGATGTTCAATCAGCACCATATTAGAAAGATATTAACGTGCTAAAAAAACTGTAAATAAATTTATTGCGAGAAACATTACTTCGGAATAAATTTAAATATTGATTACACAGGTGCACAAAAGAAGTACCCTGTACTGGGGTAGAATCCCAGCTATTCTTATGTATTTTGTGTCGCTGAATACGAATCTGATATCAAAATAGGACCATCCATAATGATTCATTTCTTCCCATTTTTTTTCGCTCTAGAAAATTTGCCCGGGATGGGGGGGGGGGGTCTTCACCTCTCCACCTCAGGGTAGTTTTTTGTAGATCTGTGTTATCAGCCAAGTATAAAATGTAAATAGGATACCATAATCTTCTGCACTAATAAAAGGGGCGGAATGTTTCGTTCCTTCTGCACATATGGATTTTTCTGTTACGTCCGTTGCGGAAGGAGTCGCGAGAAGATATCGGTGGTGCTGCTCCTCGGTCACGTGCGACAAATATCGCCTAACGCACGTGACGGTGGATACTGGGCTATCTCGTATATTTTACCTCCGCCTCGCGAAACGATATATCCGCGCGTATCCGCGCGATTTTTACTCCTACGAGTTTTGCATTTTATCGAGCGGCAACTTGATATCTCGAATACACCCTTGGCAGATGTATTAGTTATTCCGTAATGTTACACAGAAAAAGATGAATTTGCGCTGGGTATCTAAAAATTTAGCTGGACACAATTCTGGAAAAGATTATGTTGGACCATCTGAATAATTATAAATAATATAATTATTTAAACATTAAATAAAAGTGAAAAACTCTTATAAAGCAAAACTTTTACGTTGTATAAAATTTTCATCATTTTTATACCTGAGAAATACAACAATATGTATATAATCTATTAACAAAAGAAGAAAGCGCTAAACTCTTAAATATTTGACAAAAGAGAACTTATGTAAAACTTTGAACAAGAAATTATCCATAAGAGAACTTGAACAACATTTTAGCACTAAAAGTATAATACGTTCTCACTTAATTAAAAATAATATCCTAAAGTAAATAATAGCTACAAAAAAATCTTTAAGAATTTCTTTTAAGAAGGCAAACTTCTCTTCTGAGAATTCCAGATTTTTTTTTTAGAAATTCCTACGTTATTAAAGTTTTATACATTCATAAAACGCTAATTATAATTCATTAAACTTAACCACGTTATATCTCACGACCGTAACGGTCTCCGAGGAGAGTTTATCTCTGTCCCAGATCTCATCGATCCGGCCAATCCCCTTTCTGGATTTCACCTAAACCTGATGATCCCAGGGCGCATAAATTCGGAAACAGACCGGCGGTATGTCCGGCGAATTTTAGTATCCTCGTAAAGTAAAATACGTTCCTCTATTCTCCTTGCCTTCAGCAAACTGCGGGGTCACGTGCAGCTGCAGCGACAGCTATTACCTGGTCCTTAAATGAAAGGCTAAGGATAGCAGACAACGTAGACAAAGGGTGCGCCCGTCGTGTCTCAACCATACAGTATCGTAATCCTCCGCCCACACGGGAAACTCTAGGCGGAGAAGTCCGTTTATACGTGCACTATGTATATATGGGGTAGCTCGGGAAAATATCACCGTGCAAGAGTGCCTCCGCTATCCACCGGAATCCGCGAGATACAAACGTCAGATCCTCGAGGATCCATGGATTTTAAGCGGTATAGATTCGAGAATAGATCTCAGATAGCGAAAGCCTACCCCCCCTCCCCCGCCCCCCGGATTACGGTTCCCGACGTCATGAATCTTCAAAGACTCACCGATTCCGAACGTCACCCTCGAATGTACACATTGCTGCATTGATAGAAAAGTGACGCAAGTTAAAAGTTGGCATTTTTAAGATAATGAAAGAAAATTAACCCCAAAGATTAATATAATTTTGTCGATACATTTATAGCTGATTTGTGTCACAATTCTGATAAGGGATGAAATTTATCTACCCCTTTAAGAAATTAAGCAGTGATAAAGGGGTTAGAAAATTATTCTGACTAATTCTAGTCAAAATCACCTATACTATCAAGGAAACATTAACATCCTTTTTATGTCTATAATGTTTGAACAAAGGAAATATTGAGAATTTAATTATTTTTACTCCTCGTATCTTCAAAACTATCCTTCTATGCTCAATTTAAATTTTTTCTCATATCATATAGTATCGTTTAGCATACAATTTGATTCGAAATTCAAGGGCCCAAAATACAAAGGCTAAAAAAATTTAGATTTTTGAGGTTCATTCTTTACTCGAAATTTTAATAACGCAAATTCAATCAACAGTATCATGGTCAGTAATAAAAATTTTCAGATATGTGATACAAACAAAAAATTTTTTTATCTAACAGTATTTTGTTCCAATAGAATTTTAAAATTAGATACTGAAAAGTTGCTAATTTTGAGATTCAATTTTCTTCAAGGCTCAAGGACATATTGCTTTCGTTGCAACTATTTAAAATGTACCTACAATCACAATAAACTATGTACACTTTATTAGATGTAACCACGAGTTTCCTTTACATGTAAATGAAGTTCGTGGTTATGAACAAAATTAAAAGATTTAACTGAAGTGATAATTTAACTGAAAAAATTAAGTTACAGTAGTTACTTAAATGAAATGAACAAAATAAAGTTATGAAATTCAATGTACTTTTAATAAAATTTTATGAACATGTAAATTTCATAAATTTTCATGAAAAATACATTAAATTTTATGTACATGCACACAAATATACTTTTTAGTTATAAATATATTAAATTTAATGTAATGTCACACACACATACACATGAAATTAAATTCAAATTGTATAACTTAAAAGTTAATAAAATTTAAGAACATTTCTAACAGTACGTAATGTTAATCATTTGATATCAATCATTGCTGAAGAAGGACCTGTGTTCTGAAACGTATTTCATGTTATTACTATAAACTTGTTCTTCGTACAATAAATTCATGATATATTGATTTATAACCTCAATTGGCTCGATTATAGACCATTCTTTTATAGATTTGTATTCAATTTTCTATCAACAATGATGTGTCTGATTCTCGATTATCAAGATTCTTGATGAACTCGATTCTGTTTTTGCTAATAAGAATTTTTTTTAATTATTTAAAATTCTAAGTTCTCCAGCACGTTTCTTCGGCAACGCAAAGTGCCGGATGTTGTTCGGACCCTTTGCGAAATATCCCATGGACGTGATCCACCCATACGAAGTATCCTCACGAAAGCTGTTCGGAGCTTTTCCACGTGACTTCCCGCATCGACCACCCCCTCAACCCCCGAGCGGATTTTCCGCGGTCGCCATGAATCCGTTGTTCCTGCTTACGGTGAGCGTTAAACCCCTCCGTGCGACGAGCATTAGCTCTATCCTGACGAAGCCACATGCTTATAGGGGGAACCTAAAGCCTCGCAAACGTTACACGTAAACGCCAAGCTTTGCGGATCCAGAAATTTGTTTTTCCCTCCCAGAGGGGGGGAGGAGGGGGGGAGAGGGTGTCCAATGGCGCGTCGCAAGCAAAATTTTTTTAAGATGACAATGAAAAAAATAGAATGTTATTATTTAAATTATCACATTGAAAAAGTATTATTAAACGTATATAATTCATAAAACGTTTTATTTAAAATTATATTAACGCAAAAGAAGGATAACATAAATAGAATTTGTTTTTTACCTAGAAGTTTCTTAAATTAAAAAATATTTTTGGAGTCAAAATTGTGATTAAGAAATATTTAAAAAATATTATATACAACGCTTTGTTATAAATAATTTTTAAAAGAGAAGACTACCAAGGGAGAGCCACATGGCCTCCTCATAGGACATAGATCCGCCAGTGACGCCAAGAGCGATTAAAGAGACATCGAAATAAACGAGCAATTACGAAAGAATAAATAAATCAAATTCGTGAAATGACAAGGCAAATAATTCACCCCCTTCTCAAAGTTAAGCTTGCCATCTCAGTTCGGAGAAAGAGGACATCGGATATACAGATTTATGCGATACTCATTCAACATTCGACGCACAGTGTACGTCGTTAACGTTGACGGGCATCCAATATCACGGAGTAAACTAGAAGGACTCCGTTAAAGCAAGGAACCGGTAATCTAGGAGGATAGCAAGATAATATACATCTCAGATAGGATAACCCAAGAACATCCTAGTGAGAACGTCTCGTTGTCGTGTAACGCGATCGCATTAGGCGACCCATTTACACCCGTTCGACGCGGAACTACCTGCGACGTGTCGCAGGCCATCCTTCTGTTGAGGCCCTCTTTCACCGCCCTTCAATCTCAACGTTAATGCACCCAGCCGGCTATGATATAGGGAAAGAGAGAGGAAGAGGGGGAAGGGTGGCGGCGCGTTTCTCTCGTACTGGGTTTCTCTCTTGTTACACAATGGGAAGCCTCGCGTTACAAGTGTAAACGGGAACCGACGACGCCTGAAATACTACGAAGCTGCGAAGCTTGCGCTTACCCCCGTGCATGCGGAGGTGTGAAAGTACATGAATGTGCGAAAGCCCTCTAAGGGCGGACGCCCTTAGACATTGCACGTTCAGCGAACGGCTGGTCTCAAATATTCGTACTGAAGGGAAATTTTGCAGAGACATCGCGAGACGTAAATCGCGCGACGTTAGAATCCGTCACTATAATAATACTTCGTTGCGTTCTATCGAAATTAAACTCAATTGTTAGTCGACTCAGTTGGGTTCAGATGTAATTAACGCGATCGTCCGACGATGCCAATTGTCACCCTGCAGTATTTCCGTGAATCCGAAAGCGATCTCGAGACTTTGAAGCGTCGAGAATAACAGCAGCACAAAGTAATTATATAAAAAAAAAGTTTTCAAGCTAAAGAAAAAAATCGAAATATTAAAATCAAATATTATTTTTTTTTATATTTATTGAAAAATTTTTAATACTTATAAAAAATTATAAAAAAATTTAACTGTGATGACGGTATATACATTTCTGTGAAATGTCTTATTTTTTTTTAACATTATAATTATAAAAAAGTTAATGGTCTAAGAATAAAATTTTGTTTTGTCATATTTAAATAAAAATTTATTTCAGTAAAATAAATCCTACAAATATATTTTTAAGTATTTAGCTTTTCCTTAAGTATCTAAAAATTTAGCTAGATACAAATTTAAAAATAATTTTTGGATCATTAAAGTAAGTATGTAAAACACTCAAAACTAATTGCAAGAATGATTAAACTTTTTGCAGCATTGTCATCAACACTTAAGCTTTCAGATAATTATTTCGATGATCCAAAACTATTTTTAGATTGTTTTCTGTATCTGGCTAAATTTTTAGATACTTCAGTAAATCTCTTCTTTCAATGCAGTGTTTTCAGATTTCCCGAGCCTTAATCCACAATTTTTTTTAAATTCATGGCTTTCTAAATCCTCGCATCGTTAAAATCAGGGCTTATTACAGTCCTTATTAATCCTTTCATTAATCCTCCAGCAGAATTTTCTCCCCGTTGATGGTATATTTAGTTATATTCAAAACGCCAAATCCTCGCGACGAAAGAGGAGGGGAGGGAGAAATGGGGGGGAAAAAGCGTAGTAAAGCAGCGTGCAAAACGTCGGGGATGTAGTTTGACCATCGAGTCAAACGGAATGTACGATTTCACGTCGACAAGGGTCCGCCTGGAGGTTGTGGATGCTAATATTGAATCAACGGGAAGTAAACATGGGTTGTTTTCGATTTCGCCGACTCTCACCGGGAATCCAACCGTACGATTTTTCCGGCCGATTCGCAAAAGGCCGATATGCAAATCCGACTTGCCCGAAAATATCACGTGCAAAACCATCGCGAGTCAACTATACCGCGTGCCTTATATGTGTATATAAAATAAACTGGTACGATTTTGCCCGGGAAAAAGAGTGCTCAAACATATTTGAGAATAATTTTTTTCCTTTTATAATTATTATTTTTCATAATCCATGATTAAAGAATAAAAGTACACAAAAAAATTTGCTAAATCTTAATATAAATTTTTTTGAATTAATAAGGACAGACCAGAAATGTTCATCGAATCTGTCGATGCCAATTTTTTTGATGATTCTTGAGGCCAAGAAAATATACGCATTACGGCATTTTTTAACGGCGGTTTCGTTTTCGAGATATATATAAATTTTTGAAAATTCGAAAAATTCAAATTGCTTATTCTTCAAAGAAAGCTTGTTATGAAAACATTTAAAAAGATTTTTTTTGCAACAAATAGAACATTTCGGGACTGCGAAACGAGTTCTTTAAATTACGTTTCAAACGCTAAATATTATTTCTGTAGGGAATAATGATATCAATATTCTAATTCTTTGAAAGAATTATTAATAACAATTAATTAATTAATTTAATAATTAATTAATTTAGCTTAACGACGATTACTTTATATAATTAATCATAAAAAAGGATAGACAAATGACAGTTATTGCATAAAACTTGTGCGGATAATTGACAAATATGAATGTCCAGCTTAATGCCTAACTACAATTTTGCGATTTTATTTTTATTCGAATGAACTGTTATTATTATTTGCCGTTATTGTGTAGTAAGTAATTAGTTGGAACGAGGGCATAACTGAGATAATGAAATTAATTAACTTTTGATGATTACGTAGCAATTGAATTGTGCCGCTTAATCGTCATCTCTCTTCGATATTTTACGCTGGCTCGTTTATTAACAATACTAAACAATATTCATTATTAAACGTATGCGGAGCTAAACGACGGCGAAGCGGCTGTTTCCGCCTTGTGGTTGGCAACACCGACAAATTTGCGAAATAACAGCAACGCTAGTACGGACCTCGCGAGTTCTGTATTCGATTAAAGCGGATTAAATCGCGGTGTAAACCGAATTTGATATCGTATATCACATACATTATCAACTAATAACAGAATCATTCGAAGAAAATTCTATTAAAGATCGTATACCGACTTTGTTTCCCGTCTTAAAAATCTAGGAATAAATAAAAATGCACATTCGATTATTTCCTACGATTTAATGTGACATTAAATATTAGGTCTGTTTATGTTGCTTGCACTTTTTGCATTCAGCATTTTTATTTTCTCTCTCTTCAATGCCCGAATATATATTTATTTCATTTTAAGTGCAAAAATTTTTGAGGATTTCAAACAACGCGAATAATCTTATTCTTTTGAAAAATTACACTCATTTGTATACCATTTTTAATTTTAATTAAAATACAATTTGTAAAATTTAAATTAAAATTGTATACGATTTACTTTACCATTAGCGGATTTTTATTATTTCGCGCCTGGATATTTGCGAATAATTACCGAACTCATTAATCATCTTTATCACCGCGATGCTTTATCGTCCGTTTTATGAGTCTGCTTCTTCTATGTAAAACGGCGCAGTTTGATAATCAAACATTCTGGCGCAACGATTGGAACAAAGTTGCAGAAACTAGAAGCAAAGAAAACGAAGCAAATTTAGTTTCACAAAGTTCTCGTTTTCTCCTATGAAAACTTGATGAGCAACCTCTCGTCCAGGTGCTTTTTAACTTTCGGCATGAAAAACTCGGTATTAATTAAAAGATGATTCGAGTTATTGCAATCAAGTCGTCAGTTTGCAAAATTATCGATATTAAAGCGCACCGTATTAAAAACCGAGCGATTCTTCGTGCGACATTTACATTAGAATAGCATCCGGAATTTCGTTGCGTTAATATTCAAGGTATCGTAAATTTCCGGATATTTCGAAACGTTGCGCAGTAATACTCATTTGATTTAGAAAAATTGGATCCAGACGTCGTTTCCGGTGCAGTTCCGATGGAACCAGTTTCCGGAATACTTCGCGATCGTAACGCGCTTATGGTCTATATGCAGACATATATGCAGGCAATAAATTTCCTCGGTTTGGGTGCGGGCCGTAATATATATATATATTTCTTCGCCCACTTCCCTCTTACGTGATACCACATTACCGCCATGAAATGGTAGAATGTTGTAAAAGGAAAATATAACGTTGCGAAATTAATTCTGTCGACTTTCACGTGGCTGCGTGTCTCTGCGAAATATCGAATAAAATGCACGAAGACAGATTTGGCACGTGAAAATTCTGAGAAAAATTTTACATAAGAATTTTCAATCGACTGAACAACGTTTGCGTTTGATAAAATCTCAGGAGAGACAGAAACTTGAAAAGGAAGCTTAAGGATTTTGAGGATCTGAAAAATTGTATCTTTAGACACGCACAGTTGGAAAATTTGTGTTAAACATATTATTTCAGAATTTCACAAACGGTTCATTTAAATTTTTGTGTTAATTTAACAGAAAATAAATATATTAAGAAATAACACAAATATTATGTAGAAAATTAACATAAAAAGTATACTATAAAAATAGTAAGGAAATTGTTCGCAAGCATTTTTTTTCAAATTAATTTATATGTTGAATTAATGCATTTTGTTCATTTATCTTAAAATTTATAATACATTATTTTTATATTATATTAATTGTTCACTTACTCAAATGAATAGTATTATTTTAGCACGATTTTAATATTATATTGAAATATTGAATACCAATTTAACACCAAATGTTCAAATAACACAATCACATTATATTAAATTAATACTCGGATAAAAATTTAACAAAAAATGTTAAGCATCGATTTTAAATCGATAAATAAAAACAAAATGTTCATTAGGTACTGTGTGCAGATTTCATTTTTGAGCTCTTATAATTAGTATCCTGCTAAGCGTATCAAAAGATTTTTTTCCTCATTCAAAGCTTTAAATCTTTAATTAATTTCCAATAATTTCGAGTTATTATTCGTTTCGACCATTGAATCAAAATTACTCAATAATGCTCCTTAACGGGCAATAATCGTACTGTATAATGTAATACGACCACATGACGACGAAATCCCACGTTAATTAGTTCGAGACGGTCGAGCCAGCTGAAAATTGTTTGTCTTGGCCCGTCTCGCTGGGCTAGATCGAAATGTTGTCCCAGCCTAACCCCATCTGAAATCCCTTCCTTCCGCTTCAAGGTGCACCCCTTTCCACCTTTCCTCCCTCTCGTTAAGCCCAACGAAACGAGACGGGCTCGGATCAGTTAAGGTGGAGAGAATACGACCACCCGTGACTAAATCGAGGGTACTCCAATTTGTCTTAATTTTTCGCGTACATCGCTGACATCTCCAATTATTCCGCAGTTATTTTTTTTAAAGCCCATGCTCGCAATCAGTTGTATGAACAACAAATATGGAGTGAATCGCAACAAGGTACATAGAAGCTATAGAAAGAACGATTTTGATGAAAGATTTAAAATTTTGCAGGACTCTCTACACTTAATAATTAGATTCTAATCACTAACATCAGTTCCAATTATGG
>Ga0157364_1000444_pt1 | contig 27806 bp, 24 predicted proteins | sample AttsexASBM2_FD_111476 | JGI IMG/M metagenome (GOLD analysis project Ga0157364, IMG submission 111476) | Fungus gardens microbial communities from leaf cutter ant in Ribeirão Preto, State of São Paulo, Brazil - Atta sexdens ASBM2 | ecosystem: Host-associated > Fungi > Mycelium > Unclassified ... | reverse complement strand
GTCACATCATGTGACCTGTCATGTGACTTCCTTGTCACGTGCCTTCTTCATTGTCTTTCCAATAAAGTAAAGAAAAAGAAAAGTAAAATCAGAAAAAATAAAATAAAAGAAAATAAAAGAAAATAAAATTGTTAGTGTCCGAATACTTATAACACATGAGTTCAACATGTGGTGTCCATGTTGTATGACGTTACTTTGTTCCAGAACTATCTACTTCTTTCTCTTTAGTCCTGTGATTAATATTGTGATTATATTGTTAGACATGACTGATGTGACAGTGTGACAAATCACTTCTAACCCTAACCCCAGTGTTCTAAAAATAGAAAAATGGAAAATGAATCCAAAAGAAGATAATAAAAATGAGAAAGAAAATAAAAAGAAACTAAGTCCACTTTCTGCAATCTTGACACTGTGTAGTTCAGTATAGACATCTGTAATGTTTGTATACTAAAATTTTATATGAGGGCTAATTCACTCTCTCTTTTAGATTGCTGCAACTTAAAGCAATGATATAAAAGGATCGAGCTTTTCATCCAACTATTTATTATACTCAGCTAAACAAGCTCTCTTAACTGTATATCTCATAGGCTTTTCTACAGCTCCCCAAACTCTGTTACAATCCCACATTCTCAAACACCACCATCAGATTCACAAACTTTGCTGCTATAGATCTAAAATCTTGTGTTCACATCTTGTTTCTCTCTAGACCTCCAATTCACCACTCTTTATTACTTCAAATGTTCTCTGCTTTTTTAGATAATGTTCTAGATATTGCAACTCAAGTTTCTAACCATCTGCATACCATTATTCTGATGATTAGCTCAGTATAGTTCTGCTAGATTGCAATAAATAGTAGAGTATTTTATTTTATTATCTGTTGAAGTTTCTTTTTATTTTTGACTTAAGATAAAAGTGTGACATGATATCATATGTGATGGTCACACAAATCACAAAGTATGAAACCTGTCAAAGAGTTATCACATATGTCATGGTCATAGTTACACAATCAGGTGATATAGAAAAGATTGTAGAAGGTTCTAGAACAGATGATGTTATACAGCATAGCAACAACATGTTGACCTTATAGCAAGCATATGTACTTTAGGATAGGATAGCTGTAATGTGCACACAGACCACAGTCTGTAGTATATAAGGTAGACTACTTTGTACTTGAACTCTATCAAGTTCTTTTATATTACTCAATACAAAATTAGTCTTTTATCTTTACTCAAAGGCTTAAGTCTTAACAATTCCATTCTTTTAGATTTTCCTGAAGATGAGTAGTATTTAGTTATTAGCTATGGAAATATAATCTTAGGTTTCTCTAAAGATTATAAACTTTGTATAATTTCATGGACTTTGCTCAGTTGTTCTAACAAATAGTAACTGGGCAAAATTTGATGGTTGAAAACTTAACTACTCAAATAAACCACAAAGCTTGGAGTTCAGCTCTACTACTCTATCTGACATGAATATATCTGAAACATTCTTCCAAGAGTTTTTTTCTAAGCTAAAGCCTTTTCACTTGACTAGATATTAATATTGTTTATAGTATTAGTATAAGGAAACCAAGCTTTTTATCTAACTGTTTATTATGCTTAACCAAGTAAGTTCCCTTAATCATGTGTCTCACAGACTTTTTCATGGTTCTCCCAAACACTGTAAAGGCTTTGTTATGAATCTTGTTATAACTCTGTATTCCTAAATACTGTTATGAGATCTGTAAACTTTACTGTTATAGATCTAAAACCCTATACTCATACTTTGCCCTTTCAAAAGACTTCTACAACCTCTAATTTATTACTTTCTATCACTTTGAATATTCCCTGCCTTTTCAGGTAATATTCTAGATACTTCAACTTATGTTCTTAACTATTTATATACTATCATTCAAATATTACCTCAGTATTGTTTTGCTAGATTATAATAGACAGTAAAAGTATAGCCACCTCAAGAAACCTCATTCCATTCTCTAAAGATGAGTAGTACTTAGTTATTAGTTACTGCAATATTTTTCTAAAGATTGTGAACTCTGCATAACTTTGCAAACTTTGCTCAATTGCCCTAACAGCTAGTAGCTGACTAGAATCTTCTCAACTTCCTATTTTTCTTGTCTGTCTATAATGATAGTATCTAGAGAAGAGTTTAAATGTCTACCAGATATTGGGTTCTTAAATGTAACAGTCAGCTCAATAGTATTAAATACCAGATATACTTTTTTTATTGTAGGTAGAAGTTTCAGATAATAGGTTCTACTTACTTCTCTATCATATAAGGTCCAAGATGTTTATATAACAGTTTGGCTGAGAGATACATAGTATAAATATTTATGAAGTCAAGATATATCTTGTTACCAGGCTAAAAGACTAAAGCTAGGACTTGTCTTTGGTTATAGTATAGTATCATGTCTTTTTATGATTTGTGAATGACAAACTTTGCTTCTTCTAGTACAAACTTTATCTACTTTGTGAATTTTAGAATTTTTTCTAACTTTTATCAGTATAGTTCAAAGTTTATTCTATAGAAGTGATTTGTGTTTAGAAAAAATAGACATTGTGTTATAGTAGCCAACATCATAATGGTAAAGATATACACAAACTTAAAGCAAAACTACCTACCCTAAAGTTCATATATTGTTTATGAGTCTACTCTACCTTAATTATAAAACAAATATACCATAGTCATTCTCTCTGATATTATTGCATTAGAATCTTTTACTATCTTCTAGACCTATGATATTATTCTATGTAACATAGTTATATGCTATTGTACACATACTATTGTTATGTGATCCTTCATTACTAAATAAAATAAAATAAAACTATATTAAAATATTAGAATTCAGAGGTATATTATAACATATTGCTGAGTAAAGATATGGACATAATTATCATATTGGAACTCTGCCATATGTTAGAGTTGTAAACAATAGACTCTATTTTATTTCTTTCATTTTTTCATTTTATTTTATTTTACTTTTCTTTTCTTTTATTTTAACATAAGATTAGGGTTTAGTGTGATATCATACATGACTGTCACAGAAGAGCATAGAAGGTTCTAGAATAATAATAATATCATACTACATGTTAATAACATATAGTATATATGTTTTTTAGAGTAGGCTAGATATAGTATAGTATAGACCAACAGCCCAGCATATATAAGTAGAATACATTATACTTAGAAACTTTATTGAGTTTTCTTATATAAACTCTATATAAGATTTTTTTTGACCAGTCACTAAGTCTTAAGTTATAATATTATAAGTAGAAGATTATACCAGTCACTTTGTTTCTCATTCATAAATAGTTTTATCTTATATCTTCCTCTACTATATCCAACTTCTCTTGTTGTCTTACTTCTGCACTCAGTCTTTGCTACTGCTTTCTTCATATTTTCTAAGTTCTTTTCTTTTTCCCATATATCACTTTCTGTGGTTTATAGTATAAACCCCTTTCATCACACCAAATACTTCACTACTCCTCTTATTTTTCTTTTATTTAGAATTTTTTCTACCTCTCATTCTTCAACTCTATTTACCTCTACTGGTTTTATTGCTTTTGTTTTTTGTCTCTTCACTTGCTCTCTATATCTTACTACTCAACTAGCATTCATAACTGAATGAATTCTTATTGAAGTTAGCAATTGTAACTTGATCATATTGGTAAAAGCTACCTTGTCAATAATATATGGGCTAACATATTGATCTACTAGCTCTCTTGACAGCCTTTTCTTAAACACCAAGTTTTTCATACTCAACATCACTTTGTTATTCTTTTTCCATTCTTCAACTTTCTTTCTCCTTCTGTCTGCTTGTCACTTCATTTCCTCCTGTGCCTTCCTTAATACCACTCCAGCTTCCTTCTGAACCTTTTTTATTCTCTCTGCAAATTCTGTTGCTTTTTCTACTTTTTCTTTTTTCCTGATATTTACTTCCATCCTTAACTTTCTTCCATAATTTACCATAAATAGAGATACTTTGGTTACTGAATGTGTTATGTAGTTAACTGCAAACTCAGCTATTGCTAGCTATTTTAGCCAATTCTTTTGCCTATGATCAATGAAGAACTATAAGTACTACTTCAGTTTTTTATTTATTCTTTCTGTTTGATCATCAGTTTGTGGATAAAATGATATTGACAACTTTGTTTCAATTTCCAACATTTTGTTCAGCTTCTTCATTAACTCTGCTACAAACTGTGGTCTCTTATCTGAGATCACTCTCTCTGGAAACCCATGCAATTTCTATACATTATTTCTAAACAATCATACTAACTCTTCTACTGATGTTTCTTCTGTTGTTGCTATAAAATATGTTATCTTAGACAATCTGTCATAGGCTACTAGGATTGCATCTTTCCTAGCTACTAATAGTAAATTGGTAATAAAATCTACTGTCAGATGTGTCTACAGTTTCTCTGGTATCTCACTCAACTTCAATTTCTTCACTAGTACTTTTGTTTTATTTTTCATTCTTTAACATATATCACAGTTATCTATATATTTTCCTACATCTCTTGTTATTTCTAGCTACCAGTAGTTCCTTATTACTAACTCCATTGTCTTTTACCTTCTTCTATATTCTGCTGTCAGCACATCATAGTGTAACTAGATTATCTCTACTATCAACTCTTTATCCTTCAGTATATACATCTTTCCCTCCTTCAACACCAAATCTTCTTCCACCTGCCATTCATTCTCTCTCAACATCTTAACCTCTACTTTCTTTATTTTTTCTACTACTTTTACTACTTCTTTGTTCTTTCTTCTGGCTATTTTTTATTTATTCTACTATATCTATCTCAGATTCTTTTATTACTACTTCTATTAAACTATAAATCTACCATTTTTTAATTAGTGTTTGATTTTTATTGTTCTTTTTTATTCTTACTTTCCAGTCTAGTTTCCTACTAAGTCTATCTGTCTTTCATATTTTTGTTTCTAACATATATTTTAAGATGAAATTGAATCTTAACAGATAGAATGTCCAATAAACTTATCTTCTGTTCAATTTCTGTATCTTTATGAAGTATTCTAAGTTCTTATAGTCTATCTAAGCTTCAAACTTAAACTTGGTACCCTCCAGTAGATATCTCTAGTTTTCTAACCTTTTTATCACTACCAACATCTCTTTATCATGAATCTCATAGTTTTTTTCTGTTTCATTTAGAGATTTTGAGAGAAAAGCTATAGATCTCCATCTTTCATTTTCACACTCCATAGATAATATCTCTCTTGTTACATAGTTTAACTCTCTAAACACACTCTCCTGCTTCTCTTTCCAGTTCCACTTCTGATCTTTCTTCACTAGGTTATGTAATAGTTTGACTATTACTACAAAGTTCTTAATAAACCACTGATAATAATTGGCTAGTCCCAAAAACTTTTGTATGTTTTTAACTCCTTTTGGAGTTAGCTAGTTCAATACTTCTTTTATCTTTTATTTTTCCATTTTAATTCCCTTTGGTCCTATCACTATTCCCAGAAATCCTACTTCTCTTATCTTCTACTTATATTTTCCAGTTTTACATATAAATTATTTTCTGTTAACCTTTTTACTACTTTCTCTACTACCTCATCATCTCCCTTCTCTTTCTCTGTTACTACTATAATGTCATCAATGAAACTTGCTACTTCTCTAGTATTAATTAAGTTTTATAAGATCTCATTTATTACTGTTTAAAATGTTACTAGAGAATTTGTAAGTTCAAAGAATATATTATTGTAATCTCATTATAAGTCTAATTTAGCAAATACTTTCTTAGTACTAATATTTTCTACAGTATCTAAAATAAGAGATAAAGAGTAATTGTTCTTAATAGTCTACTTATTTAAATATCTATAGTTCTGTACCATTTACTTTTTACCATTCTTTTTTGCTACAAAAAACACTAGTTGTTATAACTCAAGAACCTTAGAGTGGGCTAAAGAGAAGAAACCTTATATTAGGTAATACAAGAGAACTTAATAAAGTTCCTAGTACAAACTTATCTATTTTATATACACTAGGCTACTGGTCCATACTACAGTATTATTAACCTATTTTAAAGAACTATACATTGTTAGACGTGGTTTACACTTGAAGATGAAAGTCTGTGGAGTTGGCTTGGACATGCACAGAGTGTAGAAACTTCATGTGATGAGCTCAGTGATGTGGACTTGTCAGAATGACCTTGACCTCAACTTATGTGTTGTGCCTTCTACAAGCTACATGGTTATAATTTCAGAGAATGGTCTTGTAAGAAGTTGTAAGAAGAGGAGTAGAGCACATTGCCATTGACACCAGAGATTTAGCATCAACTTTAGTCGATTATCAGGCTAGCTATCACAAAGTGGTCACCAGCCTTAAATATATAAAATAACAAAAGAAGTAACTAAAACAGATCTCCAAGTGAGTGTTTCATTAGTAAAACACTATATAAGAGTTCAAATTTGGAGAGGGGAAAACTTCATGTAAAGTCCGAGTAAATTTGCAGAGTTTGAAGGAGATAATTGGGCAATGGATACAGATAAATATAACTGCAGATTTTGACTCAAATAAAGTGAAATAACTACAGACTTTTGGTGAAATTAAGTCTATTATAAAGTATCAAACTACCAACAGAGTTTTGGGCACAAATAAGGCCAAATAACCACAGGAATTTAATGTTGTATTGAAGTCAAACATGTTTTGGACATGTTTTGGAGTTTGGAATATGACATACATTATCCTTAAGATCAAATATATTATAATGACATCATTTTCTAGAAGCTTCTACTATGTTTTCTTGTGGCATGTGATCATGTGACTGTGTGACTATGACAAATATATGACAATTTATAACAATAACTTATGATGTTAACATAATCCTAATTTTAAATTCCCAAAATTAAAAATTAAATTAAATTAAATTAAAGTCTATTATTTACAACTCTAATATTATTCTTTCTTCAAGATTTCTTCTCTGGAGAAACTGACTTCCATTTTTGCCAGTTCCTTTCCAACTTCTTTAAATATTTTGCTTTAAACCTTCTATTATTCCATCTATATAACATCTTCACTGTATATTTTCTTAGTAACTTTCTCCTCTTAAAATCTCTTTCTTCTACCATCTCCAACTTTTCCTATCACCTTACTTCTATATTTAATCTCCCCTCAAATTCTATTACTATCTCCTCTGCATTTTCTAAATCTTTCTCCTTTTTCTAACTATTATACTTTACTATAAACTCTTTCCATCACACCAAATACTTTACTACTCCCCTTACTTTTCTTTTATTTAATATTTTCTCAACTTCCCACTTCTTAACTCCCTCTACCTCTACTGATTTTACTTTCTCAACTTTCTATTCTCCTACTTGTTCTTTATATCATACTATTCAACTAACATTTACAACTAGGTGAATTCTCATTAATATAGGTAGTCCTAATTTGACTACATTGGTATAAACTACTTCATCAATGATGTATAGACCCATATAGTGATCTACCAATTTCCTTGCCAAATGTTCCTTGAATACCAAGTCTTTCATACTTAGCATTATCTTATCTCCCTTCCTCCATTCTTCTACCTCTTTCTTTTCTCTGTCTGCTTGCTACTTCATCTCCTCTTGTACCCTCCTTAATGCTGCTCCTACTTCCTTCTGCACTTTTCTTACTCTCTCTACAAACCCTATTGCCTTTTCTATTTTTTCCTTTTTCCTAATATCTATCTCATTCTCAACTCTCTACCATAATTTGTCATAAACAGAGATACCTTAGTTGTTGAATGTGCTTTGTTGTTTACTGCAAACTATGCTGCCACTAATCATTTAGACCAATCCTTTTATCTATAATCAATGAAGAACCTTAAATATTGTTCAAGTTCTTGATTCATTCTTTCTATCTGACTATTTGAAGATGGAATGTTGTTGACAACTTCATTTCAATTCCCAATATTTTATTCAACTTCTTTATTAGTTTCACTGCAAACTATAGTCCCCTATCTGACACTATACTTTCTGGTAGCCTATGTAACTTCCACATATTATCTCTAAACAATCTTGCCAATTTCTTTGCCAATGTTCCTTCTGTTGTTACCACAAAATGTGTCATCTTGAACAACTTATCATGGACTACTAGGATCATATGTTTCCTAGCTACTAATAGCAATTTAGTTATAAAGTCTACTATCAAGTGTGTCCACAGTTTCTCTAGTACTTCACTTAACTTCAGCTTTCCCACTGGTACTTCCATCCTATTCTTCATTCTCTGACACATATCACAACCATACACACATCTCCCTATATCTCTTGTTACCCCTGGCCACCAATAATTCATCATCACTAGTTCTGTCATCTTCCATCTTTCTCCATGTTCTGCTACTAGTACATTATGATGCAACCAGATGATTTTTACTCTCAATTCCTCATTCTTTGGAATATACACTTTTCCTTCCTTCAATACTAAATTCTCCTCTATCTGCCATTCATCTCCTTGCAATATCTTAACCTCCACCTTCTTTATTTCCTTTACTACTCTAACTATCTCTTTGTCTTTATCCCTTGCTATTTTTATTTTTTCTAGTATATCTACCTCAGGTCCCTCTATTACTACTTCTGTTAAACTACAAATCTATTGTTCTTTAATTAAAGTCTGATCATTATTGTTATTTTCAGTTCCTACTTTCTAATCTGGTTTTCTACTAAGTCTATTCACTTTTTCCATTTTTATGCCTAGCACATGCTTCAGAGTAAAGTCAAACCTCAACAGATACAATGCCCAGTAAGCTTGTCTTCAGTTCAACTTCTGTGCCTTCATAAAGCACTCCAAATTTACAACTGCCAATATCTCCTTGTTATGAATCTTATAATTCATTTCTGTTTTATTAAGAGATTTTGAAAGGAATACTACCAGTCTTCATCTTCTAATTTTGCACTCTATAGATAAAACCCTTTTCATCACATAGTTTGACACATCTACTTCCACTCTTATTTTTTTATCTAAATCTGGTGCTGCTAACACTGGTTCTTTTGTAAACTTCTTTTTCAACTCTTGAAATACCTTCTCTTGCTTTTCTGTCCAATCCCATTTTTGATCTTTTTTAACTAGGTTATGCAGTGGTCTGGCTATCACTGTGAAGTCTTTGATGAATTTCTAATAATAATTAGCAAGTCCTAAGAACTTCTGTATGTTTTTAACTCATTTTGGAGTCAGTCATTCCAAAACACCTTTTATCTTTTTCTTCTCTATCTTAATTCCCTCTAGTCCAATCACCACTCCTAAGAGCCCTACTTTCCTAACCTTCCACTTGTATTTTTCAGATTTTACATATAAATCATTGTTATACTGGAAAACACTTTTTTGCAAAAACATATAATCTCCTAAGGTTTTGAGCATATAAGACCTTTTTAAAGGCATTAGTAAGAAAATCTTATACTCCTAAATGATGTCTCAGGTCCTCTCAAGCAAACAGCAGCTGAGAAATGATGTGGTAGCCATTAACCAAACTAGATCTCAAGTAAGAGGGGTCTCTAGAGACAAGTAATGCCACTCATGAACAACTAGCTACAAACTGCAGACATTCATGAGAGAGTTTTATCAAGTTATACATGTTTGGATAGTTAAATAAGGTACCTGTCAAATCAGAAGCTGATAGAGTTTAGATTGAAGGAACAGGAAGAAGCAGCTATGGAAATGGAAACAGAGAGAATAAAATGAGCTTGAGCAAACAAAGATTGTTTATTAGATTGATGTCAGGTTACAGATGAAAAAAGAGCAATATGCTTGTAAGGTCTTAGAAAGCTTCATTTTCCAGTTTTAACTTATATCTTATCAAGTGAGCATCATTAGTATCTGCTATCACTTTCAGATGAGTTTCAGAGTTATAGCAGTCTGGAAAAGACTGGCAAGGTGAGTATTAGTTGGTATCTTCAATTGTAGGGTTTGACTTGAGAGGTGTCTTTGGAGTACATCATCTAGAATAAATAGTGTTATTGGAGGCTCTTAAGGAGCTTTGCAATCTATTCACTAGATTTTCTAAAGAAACTTGTTACACAGTGTAAGGTTCACTATTTAAGAGTGTATTAGCCAGGGAAAGCATTTGTGAGCAGATGATACTTGTATATTTCTTTTAATATCCTTTCTACTTTCATCCTTTCACATTCATGAAAGCCCTTTTGAAGGTTTTATATGTTCTAATCATTCTCTATATTACTGTTTCTATATCTTCTATTGATTCCTAACACTAATAATGTTCTCTTTGAATTCTTTAGTGTACATTTAAGGGCTAGTGTTAAATAGTTCTTGTTGTATCCTAGCATAATCTCTTTTCTGCTTGACCTTTATCATCATTTTCCACCAACCTCCTTACTATCTCTTCCACCACTTCATCATGACCTTCTTCATCCTCTATTTCTGCTATCATATCATCAATAAAACTTGCTACTTCTCCAGTGTTAATTAGATTCCAAAGGATCTTGTTTATCATAGTCTGGAACATTGCTAGTGAGTTCATCAGTATAAAGAGCATTACTGTAGGTTCAAATGACCCCTCTGGAGTTATAAACACTGCCTTCCACTTGTCTTCTTTCTTTATTCATACATTATTATAATCCTATCTCAAGTCTAGCTTTGTAAATACTTTTTTCATACCTATATTTTCTACTATGTCTAAAATTAAGAGTAAAGAGTAATTGTTTTTATGGTCCATTTATTTAAATATCTATAGTCCTGTACCATTCTCTTCTTTCCATTCTTCTTTTCTATGAAAAATACAGGTGCTGTTTGAGAAGACTTTGAATGTCTAATGTACCTCTTTCTTAATTATTCTTGAATGAACTTGCACACCTCTTTTCTCTCTTCTCTTGACAGCAGATACACCTTTCCCTTTTTTGGTACAAACTCTTCCTTTGTCTCTATTGCATGATTTCACATCTTCTTCACTGGTATCCTCTCACTTGTCTTTTTCCCAAATATGTGAATCTACTTATGAAACCTCTTTGGTACTGGCCTCTTTGCTTCCTCTTCTGACTTAGCTGCTTCTTCTTCCTCATCCTAGATCTCCCACTCTTCTGCTACCTTCTTCACTTCCATTGTTCTCTCCTTCTTTTGTTTTCTCTTCTTTCTTCTTCTGCTTCTTCTTTTCTCATTTCTATCCTTCTTTCTCTTTCTCTTTCTTCTTCTTTTTGTTTTTTCCACCCTGATTTTTTCTGCTTTGACCTCCACTGTTTTCCACATTTCTCTAGACATCTCATTATTTTTACCTCCTCTGTTCTCCAGTCAATTTCAGGATTGTAATGAGCAAACTATGGCATTTCCAAAATCACACTCTACTTTTGACCTTCAATCACATCAATCTCTGTTTTTTCTCTATATCTCTGATAATAAATTTCTACCATATACTCAACAGATCTCTTCTTGTTGAAGAAACTGTCCACATTCCTCATATATAGGTCTTTCAATTTTCTTTAGCTTAAACCACTGCTTCCTAACAAACTCCAAACTTATTACTAATCCTGTTGTTCCACTATCCAACAGTGCCTTTACTGTCACTCCTTTCTAAGTATCAATTCTCTCCAAGCCAATCTTTCCTGTGACTTTTCTTATACTATTAGATTCTCATCCCTATTTAAATTACTCTTTTATCCATTGTTCTCATATTCCAACCTTCTCTCTTGTTCCACTATTCTCTGATTCCTGCAATTTCTTGCCAAATGTCCAAACCCTTCACAGCTATAGCAATTTCTTCTATGATCTATATCCATTGTATATAGACTGTATCTTGGCACCAACTCTGCCTATTAATTTAGGTCTACAACAACTATATTCATTCTTTCAACTCCCTCTATTAAAGCAGGTCCTGCTAATACCTACTGCTGTAAAACCTCCTGTCTTCTTGGCCAAACTTAATGCTGTGGCAGTTGTTGCCATTATGCCTCATTGTTATTTTGCCTTGGAGTTTGAGTCCCATTATCCTTTCTCTCTCTCAATCTTTTCTCATCTCATTTACTCTCTTTCCAATTTCTATTTAAATTTATTGCTTTCTCATACTACTGATTAATAGTATCTGGTTAGCATTCTGACTCTATAAGTCTTTGCCAGATGGTACTATTTATACCTCTCTTAAACTCTTCTACTAGTAGTCTTTCTTTATAGCCACTTCCTCTTACTGCTCTCCTAAACTCTTATACAAACTTCTCCATTGTTTTATTCTCCTATTCTACTTTCTTCAATTCCACTACCTTCATTACTTCATTATCTCCTTCTTCAAACTCTTTCTTCAGATCTTTTAAAAACTCCTCTACTATTTCATATTCCAGTATTCCAGCCTCCAAATCCTCTAAGACATTCTTTTTCTATATATTTGCTAAGCCCTCTTGCACATAAGACAATACCCACTGAATTTGCTTCTTTACTACTGCCTCCCTCATTCTTATCCTAATGAATAACTTGCATATTGTAAGAAATCCAGAAACTTTCTCTGTCTTTCTGTTGAATGTTTGTAGCTTAGCTACTTCTATATTTAACCCAGTGTTAGATTGGGAGTTCTCTTCTATTGCTGCTTCTCCCTATCTTTCTACTCCTGTTGCTGCTGCTAATAGCACTTGGATTTGTACTGGAGGTGATGATATATATAGAGAAAGGACAAAACTGGTGCTAGTTTCCTCTTCTAATTTGTATTTACTACTTGACTCAATCTCTGTAAGTACTAGTAGGCCCTCTTCAAGTTCTGCCTCATACTATCTACTTACTACTTACTTCTACTGACTACTGTCTTAATCAAATTTGTATTCTAATATCTCTAAGGAGGGAATGCCTACTCTAGATGGGACTATAAAAAACTCCACCATTCCTCTGTATAGACTAATCATAAGTAGACCAGCAACATAAGGCTATTATGCAAAAAGATTACTAATATATTTACAAAAGGTGATACATCTAACTGTATCAATAGGCTTTGGTACAATTGAACAGCTAAGCTTCCTCTGTCCAACTAGTATATATTTTAAGTCTAAAGTCTAACTATATCTTCTTAACTAAGAGACTGAGCTGTCCTTCAGTTGAGGATAATAAAAGAGTAAAGTGTAGGAGGGTCTGGTACTAGACAGTTCCAGATAGTGAAATTGAGTTCTAATATTATAACTCAAAGACCTTAGAATAGATCAAAGAAAAAGAACCTTGTATTAGATAATACAAGAGAACTTAATGAAGTTTTTAGTACAAACTTATCTATCTTATATACACTAGACTACTAGTCTGTGCTACAGTATCATTAATCTACTCTAAAGGGCTATTGTTACAAACTCAAGACCTTAGAGTGGATTAAGAATAAGAACCTTATATTAGGTTAATACAAGAAAACTTGATAGAAAACTCTGTGTAGGACTGTCTATCTTATATACTAAAACCTAACAGTCTGTGCTCTACTACTTTAGCCTACCCTAAATAACCATGTGTTTTTCTTAAGATCAACATATGTGTAATATGTTGTATAACATCATTCCTTCTAAATCCTTCTACTGTTTTCCATGTGCCATGTGATTGTGTGACAGTGTGACAGTGACAATGCCATAGTGTGACAGTGACTTGTGACATCACATTAAATCCTAACCCTAAGTTCCAAACTAGAAAATAAATTGAAAAGAAAATATGAAGTCCACTTTTTGCAACTCTGACAGCTATGTGTTATCCTAAAGGTCAATATACATTGTAGTAATGTCATTTTATAGAAGCTTTTACTGTACTTCCTTGTAATATATAATTATGTGACTGTAACTAATGTATAACAATTTGTAACAATAACTTATGATATTATACTAATTTTAATTCTAAATCTCCAAAATAAAAATAAAAATAAAAATAAAATAAAATTCATTGTTTACAACAACTCTAATACTAGTGCTATTTGAAACAACTTCAAGAGTCTAATATACTCTTTCCTCAATTGTTCTTTGATAAACTCTTATACTTTTTCTCTTTTCTCTCTTGACAATAGATATACTTTTCTTTTTCTTGGCACAAACCTCTTCTTTGTCTCTATTGCATGGTTACACATCTTCTTCATTGGCATTCTCTCACTTGTTTTTTTCCAAAGATATAAATCTATTTGTGGAATCTTTGAGAAACTAATTTCTTAGCTTTTTCTCCAGATTTTGCTACTTCTTTTTTATTTCAAATCTCTTACTCCTCTGCTACCTTTTTTATCCTCTCTCTTTTTGGTTTTTTCTTTTTTTTCTGCTTTTTTTCTTTTTATTTCTTTTCTTCTTCCTTTTGTTTTTGCCATTCTAGTTTTCCCTGCTTTGGTCTCTACTATTTTTTATACTTTTCTAGACACCTCATTATCTTCACTTTTTTAGTTCTCCAATCGATCTTAGAATTGTGACAAGCAAGCTACAGCTGTTACAAACTCAAGACTTTAAAGTAAGCCAAAAAAAGAACTTCATATTAAGATTAACACAAGAGAATTTAATAGAGTTCCAAGTACAAAGTTATCTACCTTATATATGCTAGACTACTGGTTTATGCTACAGTACCATTAGCCCATCCTAAAGGACTATATGTTATTCTTAAGATCAATATATATAGAACATGCTATATAATGTCTTCTTGTTCTAAGACCTTCTATGATATTCTATGTATTACATGATCTTGTGACTTGTGACTGTGACAGCTTCATGTGACCAATTTGTGACAGTCACATATAACATTATGCTAAACCCTAATCTTAAATCTAATATAAAATAAAAATGAAAAAATAAATAAAATAGAAAGAAAAAAGAAAAGTTAAGTTAAGTCTACTGTTTTCAACTCTGACAACAGTATTCCCAAAATTATACTCCACTTCTGTTCTCCAATTACATCTATCTCTATTTTTTCTCTATATCTCTGATAATAATAATCAATCTCCATTGTATACTCAATAGATCTCTACTTGTTAAAGGAACCATTTATATTTCTCACATATATTAGTCTTTCTATTTTTTTCAACTTAAATCTCTACTTCCTTGTAAACTCCAATCTCATAATCAGTCTTATTGCCCTACTATTCAATCATGGCTCCACTGTTATCTCTTCCTGTATATCAATTCTTTCCAACTCAATTTTTACTATGACTTCTCTTAACATGTCACTATTATTTAGACTATAGCAGAATATATTCCATTACTCTAGAAAGTATTACAAACCTATTTATACTAGAACCTAATCAAGGACTATTAGATTCTCTTCTCTATTTAAATTAGTTGAATTGTCTCCATACTTCAATCTCCTCCCTTGTCCTACTATTTCTCTATTTCTACAGTTTCTTATAATATAACCAAATTCCTTACAACTGTAACAATTTCCTTCTCTATTCATATCTATGGCAAAAAGATCATGCTTTAGCACAAATCCTATTTGCTATTGTAGGTTTACTATAACTATGTTTGTCCTTTTTACCTCTTCCATAGGAGCAAACCCTATTATCATCTGCTGTTGAGGAACCTTCTGCTTCCTTGGCCAAATCTGAGACTGTGGAATCTGTTACTGTTATACCCTTGTAGTTTGCTTTATTACTTGAATCCCAGTTTCTTTTCTATTTCTCAATCTCTCTTTCTATTCTCCCTCCAGTGTCTGTTTAAATTCATTGTTCTTTCATACCACTGCTCAATACTCCTGGGTTGACTTTTTGACTCTACAAGTCTTTGTCAAGTTACTCCATTCATATCTCACTTAAATTCTTCAATTTATAGCCTTTCTTCATAACTACTTCCCCTTGTTACTTTTCTGAATTTCTAAACAAATTCTTTTATAGTTCTGCTTCCTTACTCTACTTTCTTTAGTTCTGCTACTTTTATTGTTTCATCATCTCCTTCTCTGAATTCTTCTCTTAAGTCTGATAAAAATTTCCCAACTGTTATATAGCTAAAACTTCCATTTTCTAAATCTTCCATGACATTTTTCTTCTATATATTTGCTGATCCTCCTTGCACATATGACAAAACCTATTATACCTGTTCCTCTATTACTACATTCCTCATTCTTATCCTGATATATAATCTACATGCTGTAAAAAATACAGAAATCTTGTTTGCAGCTCCATTGAATATTTGTAACTTAGCCACTTCTATATTTGATCTAGTGTTGGATTGAAAACCCACTACTACTTTTCCTCCTCCTAGCCTAGCTTAAGCAATCAGCACTTGTAAGGTAGCTATTTACTCTTGTTACTATTATACTAACTGCTCCAAGTTGATTAAGCTATATTAACTTATATTGTAATAAAATGAGAGTGAATTGATTGGTAATGAAAATTGTAGTAGTATGGTAAGAGGAGAAGATATAAGATGGAACCTGTGCTTGTTTTCCTCTTTGATTTGTATTCTGAACTCAATGTTATCTTAGTAGGTGTTAGTAACACTCTTCTTGTCTACCTTACACTATCTACTGACTATCTAAACTACTAACTACTACCCTAATAAAAATGTATATGATTTTGGTCTAAGAAGACTGTTTTACTGTAGATAGTACTTAAAAAGTCACTACTATTCTCCTGTATGGACAGGTCACAAGAAGATTTTGCAGTACAAAGTTACTATATGAAAAAGTTATCTAACATACTTATATAAGACTTTATGCCTACTAAGCACCAGTAGGTTTTGATGCAAAATAAACAACTAGGCTTTCTCTGTCTAGCTAGTATACCTCTTAAGCCTAAAGTTCAGCTATTTCTTTTTAACCAAGAGTAGTGTTACTCCCAATCAAATTTCTTTCCTTGATTATTCTATTGACTTTCTTATCCATCAGTTGTTGCAATTTAGTGTGAAAACATTCTTGCTTTGGAGGGCATGTCCACTTGTAAGTGACCATTGACTTGGTACCTATATTTGCTCTTATCTGTTCTAGCTTCACATTCTAGATTCCAGCAACATCTAATACCAACATTAGTTTGGAAAGATTATTTAATATACCTTCTACTCAATTACAAAAATAAAAAGAGAGTAAGAAAAAAATATAGAGAAAACCTTGGATTGGACAGTCTCAAGAAATAGTACTGAATTCTAATGTTACAATTCAAGTCTCAAAATGTTAAGATAAGAAAAGAATCTTGTATTAAGATAATATAGAAAAACTTAATAAAGTTCTGATTACAAAGTGTCTATTTTATATATACTAGACTAGTAGCCCATGCTATACTAAACCTAGCCTATCCTAAATGTCAAGATTGCTGAAGAAGGACTTAATTTTTATTTCTTCTTTTCATTTTTATTTTATTTTATTTTTCATTTTCAATCTATTTTCTATTTTTAGAACTAGGGTTAGGGTTAAGTAACAAAGATCACAAGTCACATGATGCAAAGAAGGACGTAGAAGGTTCTGGAAGGATGATGTCATACAACGTGTTAAACACATGTTGGCCTTATGGTATACACATGGCTATTTAGGATAGGGTAGAAATAGCTAGCACAGACCATGAGTCCAAGGTATATAAGGTAGACTATCTTGTACAGAGTTCTCTATCGAGTTCTCTTGTGTTACCCAATACAAGATTACCTCTTAATCCAACTCTAAGGGTTTTGAATTATAACACTAAAGTTCTATGTTAAGTCTACCTATTCTGAATATACATCTCTGCAGTGGTAATGCAACAACCTAGATATCCAGTCTTCCATGGCAGAGTTCTCTTATCTAACCTCTGTCAGTATCTCACCACTGAAACCTCCACTTAGAACAATATACTGAAACTCTGAGTATCTTCTATATCTCTAACTTGTATATAAGACTAGTAATTATACTGTAATTTACTAGTCTGATAATTAATGAAGATAACTTCTATTGAACTCAATCTCTAGTATTCAATAACAACATACCAAATCAGCACTTACTTCCATCTCAGACTTTATCTACTCATCTGAAGTTGTGACTACATAACAAAGAGATGGTGCAGCACATAAGCTAAAGCCAAGATCATTCTGACAAGTCTGCATCATCAAGCTCATTGCACAGAGTTTCTACACTTTACACATTCCTAAGCCAATCTCATAGGCTTTCACCTCTTAGTGTGAACTGTATCTAACAATATATCATTGATATATGATATAATATTATTACTCTGAAACCTTCTACATCATTTTGTGATATGTAATTGTATGACTATGACTTGTGACTATGTCATATGACAGTTTGTAATAGTTACATGTAATATTATGCTGACTTCTAACCCTAAGTCCAAAAATATGAAAATAATTTAGAAATGAAAATAATTTAAGTTCACCATCTTTAACTCTGACAACTACTACTATCACTATTACCATCACCTATTGATTCTACTCCTTCTTATACCAATATGAGTCAATTTGATATTAACCAACTTTTGGAGCAGATAAGGATATAACAGGAGCAAATAACAGTATTACAAGGAATTATTGCAGGCAAAGGGAGAGCAGATGAATCCAACACATGGTCCTATATAGAGATAGCCAAGCTACCAATATTTAATAAAGAAGCAAGTAAAATAGTAGGATTCATTACACCATACAGATTATACTTGAGAATAAGAATGAGAGGAGCAGGAGTGGAGAAACAAATTCAATAAGTATTATCTCATGTATAGAGGGAATCAGCTAATATATGGAAAGAAAATCTGTTGGAAGATTTAGAATCAGAGAAAGTAAAATTTAAATTAGTAGGAAATTTTTTAATAAAAATAAAGAAAGAATTTGGTGAAGGGGATGAGAAGTTAGTCAAAGTGGCTCAACTCAAAAAAGTAGAATAGAGAGAGAAGACTATAGAAGAGTTCATTTAAGAATTTAGAAGAGCAGCTAGAAAGAGTGGATATAAAGAAAAGGTATTAGTAAAAAAATTCAAGAGAAGGATAAACAGAATGATCAGAAGGAAGTTGATAAAGATAGAAAAACCTTCAACTAGTATTGAACAGTGGTATAAACATGCTACTAATCTAGATAGACATTGGTGGAAAAGTCAAAAAAAAAAGCAGAAGTCAGAGACAGAGACAAACAAATATAGAAAGCAATCAAGAATAATTTAGACCATGACTATCTCTATTTTAGGTATAGCCCAGGAAACAAGAAATACAACAGGTGCCAACAGTGCTTGCTCTAATAGAAAGAGTGGAAAAAACAAATACAGTAGTGGTCAGAAACTTCTTGTAATGACCAGGAAGAAGTAGAGGAAAATAGAAAAAGATCCTTATGCAATGGAGGTAGACAGAGGAAGGAATTGCTATAGCTGTGGAGGGTTTGGCTATCTCACAAGAAATTGTAAAAATCAGAGTATAGTGTGTCAAGAGAGAAGGATTAGATATGAGAACAATTTGAATATTATAAACAATTCAAAAGAAAAGGAGAATCTAGTAGTTCTTGACTAGGTTCTAATAATAAGTTCCATATATTAGCTAATTGAATAATGCAAACTGGTATTCTAGATCTAAAGGAATTAATAGTAAGAAAGATAGAAGGATAATTTTGAGAGAAGAAAAGTTAAAAAAAAAAAGAGAAAAGAGAGAAACCAGTAGATGTTGTAGCAACCACTTGCCAGAACGGCACTCATGATATGCTGACTTCAGCAAAGCTCTCAGTAAGCTATCTAGTAGTGGGGATTACAAGAGAACTCAACAAGGAGCCCTCGCTGTATTGATCCTCTATATATACTACAGGCTCCTGGTCTGTGCTACAACAATAATTACCTGTTCTTATGTCTATGCATCGTCCTCATGTCCTATTACTCATCCACATGTGTTTTCCTTAAGGCCACCATGCTTCCTACATGTGCCCTAACATCATACTCTTAATCTCCACTATACATGTACACACCATGTGTACACCATGAAGAACTCATGTCCCTTGACGTCACTCCTAACCTTATCTCCTATCTAGACTCCTCCTAATCCTTCTAGACTCTAAGTCCTTCCAGACCACTTCTAGACTCTATCACATGACTTCCAGGTCACATGCCTATCTCCTATCTCTCTTCCATTGTAGACTAATAATCATAATACTTAACCTTAACCTTAGTCCAAGTCTGTCCACACTTTCATACTATAACAGTAGAAGTAAGAAAGATGGAGAGAAAAGAAGAAGTATTGAGAGAGATGTCAGTGAAAATTGGTTTAGAAAGAATAGATATACAAGAATAGATTACAGTAGAGATATTGTTGGATAGTAAGGCAACAAGACTAGTGATAAGCTTAGAATTTGCAAAGAAAAAGTAATTTAAATTGAAGAAATTTGAAAAACCCATTAATGTAAGGAGTGTGGATAGAATGTTCAATAAGAAAGGACCAATAAAGCATACTGTAGAGGTCAATATTTATTATAAGGAATATAGAGAGAGAATAAAGATTGATGTGATTGGTAAACAAAAGTGAAATGTAATCTTGGGAATGCCATAATTCTGAGATTAATTGGAAGACTGGATAAGTGAAGATGACAAGATGTTCAAATAAATATAAGAAGCAATAAAGTTCAAAATAAGGAAAATCAGGATATAAAAAATAAAAAGAAAAAAAGTAAAAGAAGAAAGAGAAAAAGAGATAAAAGAAAAAGCAGAAAAAGAGAAAGACAGCAGAAATCAAAAAGATAGCAGAGAAGTGGGAAATTTGGGATGAGGAAGAAAAAGTAAAAAGGCTAGTTCCAGAACAATTCCATAAGTAGATCAAAGTTTTTGGGGAAAAAGCAAGTGAGAGAGTACCAACAAGAAAGATTTGAAACTATATAATTGATTTAAAAGAGGAGTTTGTACCAAGAAAAAAGAAAATTTATTCCTTATCTAGGAAAGAGAGAGAGAAAGTGAGGAAGTTTATTTGGAAGTAGATAAAAAAGGAACATATTCGACCACCAAAATTATCACAGACTACACAAGTGTTTTTTGTAGGGAAAAAAGATAGGAAGAAGAGGATGATACAAAATTATCAGTATCTTAATAAGTAGACAGTGAAGAACAATTATCCACTACCACTTATTTCAGATATTATTGAGAATATTGGAACCAAGAAAACATTTACAAAGTTGGACTTAAGATAGGTTATAATAATGTAAGAATAAAGGAGAGAGATAAGTAGAAGGTAGCCTTTACAACACCAGAAGGATTGTTTAAGCCAACAGTCATGTTTGGTTTAACAAATTCACTAGCTACACTCCAGGCCATGATAAATGAGTTGCTAAGAGACTTGATCAATCCAGGAAAAGTGGGAAGTTTTATTAACAATGTGATGGTAGGAACAGAGAGCAAGAAAGGACATAATAAATTAGTAGAAGAAATACTAAGGAGATTAGAAGAAAATAAATTATATACAAAACTAGAGAAGTGTAAATAAAAGGTTAGAAAGGTGGACTTTTTAGGAGTAATAATAGGACCAGACAAAATAAAGATGAAGGGAAAAAAGATGAAGACAATATCAGATTGACTAGTATCTAAATTAGTTAAGGAGGTACAAAAGTTCTTAAGACTGGCTAACTACTATAAAAAATTTGTAAAGGATTTTGTGAAGATAGCAAGACCATTATATAAATTAACAAAAGTAGAAGATAAAACAGAGAAAGTTGTTTGAAGCATTAAAGAAAAGATTTATCACAGAACCCATACTAGTAGCTCCAGATTTAGATAAAAAGATGAGAATGGAGATAGATATATTAGATTATGCAACAGAAGGGGTGTTGTCTATAGAGTGTAAAGATAGAAGATGGAGACCAGTAGCCTATCTTTCTAAATTGTTAAATGAAATGGAGTATAATTATGAAATTCATGACAAGGAAATGTTGACAGTAATCAGAGAATTGGAGGCTTAGATGTATCTGTTAGAAGATACTAAATTTAAGTTTAAGGTCTGGACAAACTATAAAAATTTGGAGTACTTTATGAAAACACAGAAGTTAAATCAGAGATAGGCTAAATAGGTCTTATATTTGTCTAGATTTAATCTTACTTTGAAGCATGTGCCAGAAGTTAGGATAGGAAAAGTGGATAAGTTAAGTAAAAGGCCAGATTTGAAAGTGGAGATATAAAATGATAACAAAAACCAGAAGTTGATAAAAAAAGAGTGGATTAGAGGAATGATGAAGTAGTAGTAGAAGGACCAGAAATGATGTTAGTAAAAAAGATAAAAAACAAGAGAAAGATAAAGAAGTAGTAAGAGTTGTGGAAGAAATGAAAAAAAAGGAGTTAAAGCACTGAGAGATAATGAATGGAAAATAAAAGAAGAGTTAGTGTTGAAGGAGAGAAAGATATATATACCAAAGGATGAGAAGTTGAGATTAGAATTTATCCAGTTACATCATGATATACTAGTAACTAGACATAAAGAAAGATGAAAGATAATAAAGTTAGTGACAAAGAACTATTAGTGACCAGGAGTAATGAAGAATGTTAGAAAATATATAAAAGGATGTAACTTGTATCAGAGAATGAAGAATAGAACAGAGGCACCAACAGGAAAGTTAATAACAAATAAGATACTAGAGAAGGTGTAAATATACTTAACAGTAAACTTCATCACTAAGTTGCTAATAGTAGCAGAGAAGAATGCAGTTCTAGTGATATGTAATAGATTGTCAAAAATGGTACATTTTGTAGTAACTACAGAAAAAACATTGGCAGAAGAGCTAGCAAGATTATTCAGAGATAATATGTGGAAGTTACATAGGTTGCCAGAGAGCATGATATCAAATAGGGGTTCACAATTTGCAGTAGAGTTGACAAAAATGTTGAATAAGATGTTAAAAATAGAAACAAGGTTGTCAATAGTGTTTCACCTGTAGATGGGCAGATAGAACAGATAAACCAAGAGTTAGAACAATACTTAAGATTCTTTATAGAAAATAGACAAAGAAATTGGCTAAAATAGCTGGCTACAGCAGAATTTTCAGTGAACAACAAAGTTTATTTGGTAACAAAAGTATCACCATTCATGGCAAACTATAGAAGAGAGTTGAAAATGGGAGCAGACATCAGGAGAAAAGAAAAAATAAAGAAGGCAATAGAGTTTGTAAAGAGAATGAAGAAAGTATAGAAGAAAGTAAAAGCAGCATTAAGAAAAGCACAGAAAGAGATAAAGAGGCAAGCAAAGAGAGAGCAAAGAGAGGTGGAGGAATGGAAGAAAAACAACAAAGTGATGCTGAGTTCTAAAGACTTAGTATTCAAAGAAAGACCAGTGAAAAAATTAACAGAACAATATGTGAGGCCTTATATAGTAGTAGTCAGATATAGAAAACCAGTGAAAAGACAGAGAGTAAAAGAACAGAAGCCAGTAGAAGTTGATGGAGTAAAAGAATGGGAAGTAGAAAAAATCTTGAATAAAAGAAAAATACAAGGAGTAGTAAAGTATCTAGTATGGTAGAAGGAGTTTACAGCAGAGAATGACACATGGAAAAAAGAAAAAAATCTAGAAAATGCAAAAGAAGCAGTGGCAGAGTTTGAGAGGAGAATAAGTACAAAAGTAAAAAGACAAGAAAAATTCAACTTAGCAGAAGAATGAGACTATAGGAGAGGGAAGTTACTGGAGAAGTATATAACAAAGATATTGTATGGATAGGATGATAGGAAGTTTGAAGAGGAATATCTGAAGAAATTAGAAAGAAACTTGTGGATATGAAAGTCAGTTTCTCTAGAGGAGAAATCTTAAAGAGAGATGATGTCAAAGTTGTGAACAGACTTTTCTTTATTTTGGACATAGATGAAGGGTATAAGACAACATCACATGTCACAGAAGCGTGACACCTATCACAGTCACAGATCACACAATCACATAATACAAAGAAGGATGTAGAAGATTCTGAAATAAGTAATATTATACAATATGACAACAACATGTTGGCCTTGTGGAAAGCATATATACTTTAGGATAGGTTAGTTGTAGTGTGTGCACAGACCATGGTCTGTAGTATATAAGGTAGACTATCTTGTACTTGAAACTCTATCAAGTTCTCTTAAATTACTCAATATAAGAGTTATCTTTTGTTTTATCACTTGAACTTATATCTGTTATGATCTTAAGCTTAGCTTAGATTGCAACTTAGGCAAGACTTGAGTAGAGAAGAGAAGAATAATCAATTGGTAAAGTATAAGGATACAGGATAGTATCTACAGTTATATATATCTAGAGACCATGAGGAATACATACAATATGAATAAAGAAAACATGAAGAAACCTCCATTACTCCATGAGGTGCTGACTGATCATATATGAGGGAAACACATGGCATAGCCAATCATTGAGTTATAAGGAAGAAACCTCAACACCTGTTGTCCATAAGCAAACTACTTGTAATATATAAGGCATTAATTGTAACAATATCATAATAACACTCTCTTGCTACTCTTCTAAACTCTTGCACAAGCTCCCCTATTGTTCTTGGTCCTCATTATACTTTTTTGAGCTTAGCCACTTTAACTAACTTATTATTACCTCCTTTGAATTCTCTTTTTCAATTCTACCAAAAAGTCTCCTATTAATCCAAATGGTATTTCTCTTGCATTTATATCTTCCATTAAATTCTCCTTTCAGATGTCTGCCAATTCTCTTTGTATATAAGTTAAAATTTACTACACTTGTTCTTCTACTTCTATATTACTCATTCTCATTCTAATATACAATCTACAAGCTATAACAAAACTTGCTACTTAACTCACTTCTCCACTAAACAAAGATGGTTTTACCATCTCTGCTTAATTTTAGGCCTTGGAACTACTTCTTCTTTTCTTGCTTGTCCTCTGACTCTTACTGCTATCTCTACCAACTATGTTTACATTGCCACTATTTATTCTACTTGTTGTCTTATTAAGAACCATAAATGCTCTACTTAGTTATATTAGCTCATATGATAAAGAGGAGGAGAATCAATAGGTATTGGTAATAGTGAAAGTAGTAGTAGTATTGAAAGTAAAGAGAGTATAAGAGTAAAAAAGAGGAGCTAGTACTGGCCTTACTCTCAAACTCATATTCTAAAGTTGAAACAATCTCTGTAAGTATTAGTAAGCTCTCTTCTTGTCTCACCTTACATTATCTATTGACTACTTAAGTTACTGACTACTATCTTAGGAAAATACAAATAATTTTGATTTGAAAAGACTGTTTTACTTTAGGCAAGATCTTCAGAACACTTGCTGTTCTCCTATGTATAGTCATATCCCAAACTCCAAAACATGTCCAAAACATATCCAACTTCAATACAATATTAAATTCCTGCAGTTATTTGGCTTTATTTGTACCCAAAATTCCATCAGTGGTTTGGTACTTTATAATAGACTTTATTCCATCAAAAGTCCAATGTTATTTGGCTTTATTTGAGTTAAAATCTGTGGTTATCTTTATCTGCTTCTATTGCCTAATTATCTTCTTCAAACTCCACAAATTTACTCAAACTTTATGCAGAGTTTTCTTCTCTCCAAATCTGAACTCATGCTTAGTGTTTCATTACTGAAACTTGCTCAGAGATCTGTTTTAATTACTCTTTTTTGCTATTTTATATATTTAAGGCTGGTGCTTACTTTGTAATAACTAGTCTGATAATTGACTAAAGTTGACACTAAATCTCCAGTGTCAATGGTGATGTGCTTTACTTCTCTCCTTATAACTCCTTACAAGGTCATCCTCTGAGATTGCAACCACACAGCTCATAAGAAACACAACACATAAGTTGAGACCAAGGTCGTTCCAACAAGTCTGCATCACCAAGCTTATTGTATGGTGTTTCTACACTCTGTACATGTCCGAGCCAACTCTGTGGACTTTTACCTTCAAGTACAAACTGCACCTAACAACTATACACAGCTAAACTTCTCTTGTCTAACTAATATATCTTTTATACCTAAAGCCTAACAATTCTTCTTGACTGAAAGTAGTATTGCCTTTAGTCAAAGATGATGAAAAAGTAAAAGAAAAGTTAGAACAAAAGAAAAACCTTATATTAGTTGATATAAGAAAACTCAATAGAGTTTTTTATTTCTATCTTATATACTACAGTCTGTGATCTGTACATATACTACAACTAACCTACCCTAAAGTCTATATACTCTCTATAAGACCAACTGTCAGAATTGAAGACAGTGAACTTTACTTATTTTTTATTTTTTATCTATTTTATTTTATTTTTCAGACTTAGAAAAAGATATTAACATAATGTTACAAAATATGATATGGTGTCACACATTGGTCACAAGTCACAATTCATAGTCACATGATCATGTGTCATACAGAATGTCATAGAAGATCCCAGAACAATAATATCATATAGCATATATTATATATATTAACCTTAAGATAAATGTATACTCTTTAGGGTAGACTAGATTTAATGTAGCACAGACCATAAGCCTAGCATATATAAGGTAGACATATTGTACTTAGAAACTCCATTGAGTTCTCTTGTATAAATCCTATACAAGGTTCTTTTAACTTATTATTGAGTTTTGAGTTATAATACCAACATACTGTAACTATGTTATAAAACGTCATCTGTTCTAAAATCTTTTATGATCTTCTCTGTGTCACATAACCATGTGACATGTGACATATGTGACATCACACTAACCCTAACCCTGAGTCTCTAATAAGAAAAGAAAAGTAATAAAAATAAAAATAAAAATATGAAAGAAAACTAAATTAAATAGCCTATTATCTTCAAATTTGATACACTATCTTTTTTATCACATGTTCTAGTGGTGTTATACCATGTAACTTATTATGTGACCATATTTTTGTAATATTATAGCAACTACTAGTTAAGACAACCAGTAGACCATTTAAGTAAACTTAGAAACAAAGTATCTCATAAAGATTACAAGAGAACTCAACAAGAAGTCTCTGACATATTCCTATATTATTTATACAAAAGAGTCATGAGCTATGCTAGCAATAAATAGTCCTATCCAAAAGTATACATATTGTCTATGAGTTTACTACACCATTACTATAAGATGAATATGCTTCTAATGTTATTGTTCTAGTTTCTTCTACTACATTCCATTATAATATCACACCATGTGACTATGGTCACATACCTCTTTACCATCTGAAAGAAAAAGAAAATCAAAATAAATTGTTAATATCCAAGTGTATTATGACATATAATCTTCTCGTAAGTACTCAAGTAAATAACTAAAAAAGAAATATTACTCAGTTTACGATAGTAGAGAATAACTAAAAACATATATTCCTAGATAAATCCATAACAATAGATTTTAAAAAGTAAAATGTAAATAAATAAGAAGCTAAGGTATTTTTTTTGAGGTATTTTTCCTCTAAGAGATATAGTATGAATGATATTAAGAATAATATCTATAGTAGATAATAGATGTGTTCAAATCAGTTTGTAACACTAGTTAGTATTATATAGACTTTAGGATAGAATTAAAAGTACTATATACAGACCAAGCACTATGTTACAATCAATACCTCAAGGATACAACATGGAGAAAGATCAAGAGTAATGACAACATAATCGGCTGCACTGAAGCAGTCTCAGTCAGTGCCTCATGTAGTAGGTGCTCTGTCCTCACTTTCTCTTCATGTACTATAACTCGTTTACCTCATGGACTCCACCTTAATTCCTTATGTCTTGTACATATATATAGCATAGATACTATTCTGTATCCTTATGCTTTACCACTTCTATAACAATCCCTTATCTTTTCTCAAGTCTTTGCCCAAGTACAACCTAAGCTCACAGCTAAGGTCATAACATTTGGTAAAGCATTGATGAGCTCACCTTACAAGAGAGATGTAGTGGACTGTTATGAACTAAAGCTCAAAGAGTTTAAGCAATAGAACCACTCTTGTATTGAGTAACACAAGAGAACTCGATGGAGTTCTAAGTACAAAGTAATCTACCTTATATACTAATCCTCATGGTCC
>Ga0157364_1000443_pt1 | contig 27808 bp, 22 predicted proteins | sample AttsexASBM2_FD_111476 | JGI IMG/M metagenome (GOLD analysis project Ga0157364, IMG submission 111476) | Fungus gardens microbial communities from leaf cutter ant in Ribeirão Preto, State of São Paulo, Brazil - Atta sexdens ASBM2 | ecosystem: Host-associated > Fungi > Mycelium > Unclassified ... | reverse complement strand
TTAAGGAATCTCCAATACATAGATATTTATTCTGGATTGCCACATCCGTTCTAGAGTTAGACGAAACGTCGTTATACGCATCCGGTTTAGCCCTTCTAGAGCAAAATTTGCATACACTTGATTCGCAAGGCACTTTCGACGAGAAGGTCTGCAGAAATTTCTTCTCGAATTTCGATTAATTTTTCAATATCTCGATATGCAGAACAATAGAGAATAAACTATCACTTCTTTCTAGACACTAGAACACGTAATGATGTCAACGCGTGAACCTTTGGAATCTCAATTTAAACTATTGGATTACACCGTGGGCTTGTCCTTTAAGTCTAACTTTCATTTCGCGCTAGTTGGTCATCTCTTGAAAGGCTATAGGCATCCTACACCAACTACAGTCACCAGGACGGTCAGAGTATTGACCATGTTACTGGCAATCATAGCTAAACCTTCCAAAAGGGATAAGTTTGAAGTAACACCTGAAAGTGTCCCTTACTTAACTGGTATGTTTGATTTGAGAGATCGAGAGCTCAATATTTATATCAAGATTAAAAGAAAAATCTATTCAAATTTTATTCCGCAGCGCTAGTGGCCGTGTCAGAAGAGGTTCGTAGCAGGTGTCACATTCGACATTCGCTCGACAAAAGTTTACACGATTCATCAGGCAGTTCAGACGTTCTTGACACTTTACCATCGCGCAATACGGTGACTATCTTTTTCCTATTTATTGTAATGTAGCATACATAAAATATAATAGATGAGATTATTATATACCTACCAGGAAATGCCTGGAGCTTCTAATCCTAGAAGGCAGAAAACTTGGGATTTATTGGATCAATCAGCACTTACTCAAGCAAAACAACAAAAACAATCTGCACAGGTATAAATTATGTAATTATACGATCGCGCGCGTATGTTGTTCAAGAATTTCTTTTTTGTAAGCTACAGCGATAATTATAGCAACGCGCGTAGTTAATTCGTTGAAAATATTGTAGGAATACAAACTTTTTTGCGTCCCCGAAAATTTTACTTTTTTAAATTGTTTATGTAGAATATATCTCTCTCAAAATGTAGCACCATTCTCGCACACACAATTTCTTATTTAGCAAGTTAAAGAGAAATCACTCTCGAGCATACAGAGAGCATGAGGTTACTTTGAAACAATGCACTGCATGATCCTAAGAAAATCGATGCTCGCACGAAGTAAAATTATTCAAAGCTTATTCATACAAAATATGAACTATCTTTCTTATAAAATATTCATATGCGTAATTTGCGCGATAAATTATATTGCTTCTATTACTATTAGTAGCTTCGCTTATTGTATTTTTATGAATTGTTTGATAAAAATCTTTCACTTTTGCTAAGAAATATCTGTTCGTCAAAAAACCTACTGCCTAAAAATTTGTGTGTGTGTATGTGTGTTATCTATAAAATTACAGTAAAATATATTTATATCCATATTTATCTATCTGAAAATTTATATACTTTGAGTATCCTACTTTATTTATCTTCTTGATATAGAATTTTTCAATTATGTTTTATTTTTGAGTTTCTTGACGCACATGAAAAAAAATCAAAATTTCAGCTTTTAAGCACGAATTGAACGAAAATTGATTTCGCGTGATGGTTTTTCTATCGTTCTGCTATACTTCTTTATCCGATTCCCAGTTAATATTAGTAGACTTGTTAACATCATTTTATTCCTCCGTGCATCTCTGTTTACTCTCTTGGTGTGTGCCCGCGCCTGCCTGTGCCTGCCTGGATTATATAAAACACCATGCAACTTGTCACTAACAAGACTGGCCGGCTTTTATTTAAATCGCAGCGATCTTTGAGTGTGCCGAGCACAAAGGACGACAAGTTGACGAACAACATAGAACAACAGGTACTTTTGTTTGTTGTTATTTTTAGTAAAAATTTTTATATTTTTTTCCCTTTTTTCAAATGCAGTTTGAGATGCAGTTGTGTTTAACTATTCATGTTGGGAAACACGAAAATATGTCTTGCGACTATAATATCTTCTTAATCTTATCGTGAGTCAACATAATGAGAAATTAAAAATACTAACGTATTTATATTTTTTTTCGCTACAGAGAGATCGGAGTACGAGAGTGAGTTTAAGCAACGAAAATAACGTTTTGCTCGATCCGGAAGTGTTAACAGATTTTTCAACACAGACTTTGGTGCTGACTATGCTGGCCACGCTAGTAAAATATTCTACTAACGAAAACGAAACGCGAATTCTTTATGAGTATTTAGCGGAAGCAACTATAGTTTTTCCGAAAGTTTTCCCACTCGTGTAAGTTTTCTTAGATAAAAAAGAAATTAGTCTATTTTCAAATATTTACAACTTGCCGAATATCTTTTTGCAGATATAACTTGCTTGATGCGAAAATCATCAGTGTATTATCTTCTTGTCAAGATCAAGTAATATTAAGTGCGATACAAACGATTATTCAAAACATGATTGCCTGTGAAGACTCAAATCAACATCATTTACAACATTATTTGCAAACTTGCGGATTTCGGGGTCTTTGGAGATTCGCAGGTCTTTATACGAATGTAAGTTCTGAATTCTAGCATTTAATTCTAGAATTTAATTTGTTTTTTTTTTGTTATTTAGTTTTAATATTAAAGATCATTACCGGATTTGAGGAGCTAGTCTTAATTAATTTTAAGGTAATTAATAATACGTATAATATTTTACAATAATATATTTACAGTCTAATTGTACACATGAGAATGCTGAGTTGTTTGTTAATTGCCTGAAAGCAATGATAGAAATATTGGAAACATATTTGATACTAGAATCGAATAGTAAAGAGGAAGTTATTATCAGGAAAAGTAAACGGGCCAATAATTGTCAAACAGACAACACAGAACCTAAAACAAAATCCAAAACAGAATCCAAAACAAAATCATCTCCAGTCCAAGAACAAATTCGTGTCCAAGAACAAAGCGAAATTGACGTTCATACAGAGTGAGTATTATTTTATATTTGTATATTTAGTATTTGCTGCTTTTGTGACTTTACATAAATTATATTGTGCATATATAACAATGTATAACGGACAAATTGAATGTTTCAGTCATAATACGGATAACAAGCAAGACGATTCAGTTGATATACGTCGAGCTGAAGATACGGGTAATGATGATGGTGGCGGCCATTCACATTCTTAGCAATTAATTTATGATACTGACAGACAGTGTGATAAAAGTGTGCATAAAAGGCAAAATAATCGAAAGTTGCAACGACAAATGAGGTGTACGAACTCTAAATAATCGCATTGTAAATATAGGTAAGATATCAATGATTTCATTAGAAGGCATTATTATCTGCTTATTCAGTATTTATTAATTGAGAAAGAAATTTACCTGCTAATATTTTATTTTGCAGAACCTCGCACACATTTATCCCCTATTTCTGCTGCAACATGTCAAGTTTAGTACAATACCGTCAGTTTAGTACAATGCCGTCCACGATGTAATGAGCCTACAGAAATGGAAGTCAATGAAAGCTACATTTCTGAAGAATCTTACTTTATTTTTATTAGCGTTCATGTGTTGACGACTTTTTAAGTTCTGTTTAAGCTTGTGATTATTTTGTCAATGAATCGTACTTGCTATTTTAATGTAATAGTGTTGCTACGAGATTTAAATGAGTATTATTAGCATATATGTTGCCAGCATTTTTACAACGAAGTTGGAAAATTTGTGAGCATAAATTTTCTCGCTATATAGCGTAAAATCAGACTTCAGCAAATTAGCATATAATATTTCGTCATAATTTTATCAATATTTACAAATAGAAAATGATTTATTTATGATATGCAGTCAAATTTTTGTCAAAATTAAATCAGCAACGAGTATATTGTTCGATATTTTTCTCATAATCATATGTATAATTTATTGACTGGTTCTGCCATGATCGCAATACACTACACATATACAGAATCTCAATGATGCACAGTGAACCAATCGCGGAAAAAAGTATATAAATAAAAATTTAATAATCATTGCTCGCAATTTTTTGTTACATAGAAATATATATTTAACATAAGGCTTCTACCACAAAAAAAAATATGCATATTGTTTACGATTTATTTTTAAGTAATTGATTGTAAAATACCGTAAATAATTATATATTTTACTTACGAAAGAGTCTCTGTTGATCTAAGGGCTTAGAAATGCGGTTATGCTAGACCTAACTTTTTACGCAAGGATCGTATCGCTCTTTCTCGTATGTCGTTGCATATAGATCTCATCAATGCAAAGATGATTTGGACCAGTGGCGCCTGTCGTCTCAAGGCGTTCGAAGCTGCGGGACGAATAATTTCTAGAATCCTATCAAGAGAAACACCAATATAAGTGTATATTGTCTATCACTTATTAAAGTACAAAGCGAGACCAAGCGATATTTTCTCTGTATTGTAAGCCGGGATATTTTAGTAATAAGGAAAAGGGAGAGAACATCGAATGTGTAAGTCGATACATCTCGCACATCTTGTATTAGCAACATGAATACCAGGTAAAATGCTAGGGATCGTGTTAAAATAGTATTTTGATGTACGTATCGCAAAGAGAATATTCGTCCCGTTTTTATTTAAACTTCATTTATTTATTTAGATAATTTTTTTTCTTTCGCCATAGCAAGTGTGACATATATAAATAATGGATATCTCAGATTGAGAAACGTGGAAATGATATTTTTGTGCGGTTATGCAAAATGAATAGCAGCTTCTCAACGGCACTAGAGTGATTGTTAGGAGTTTGAGAGATGTATTTGTACATAGTGCGCGAATCGTATGATGTTTGTACAATCGTGGCGACTAAGTTTTTGTGTTCATCTGTATTTTTAGACAAGTTTTTAGAAATGCGCAAAAAAATGCGTCGTAGAAAATCAATAAATTTACTAATTAATGTGTATTGATTTCTACCGAGCTTTTTCCGAGCTTGTACTTAACATGAATGAATTTACGTTCAAATCATTAATTACTATTACATGAGCTTTGATCTTACTAAACGTGCGCTAGTCATATTATAAATATTTTAATCGAAAAGAGCTCGAAGTAAGTTTTTTACAGCGTTTTTTGTACACATAGTTTTTATTCCTACTGATTGTTTATTATATAAAAATGTCAATCTAGTAATCATCGTGACATGTATAAGCTGATTTTAAATATTCATAACTCACTAATTTACAATAATTCGCGCAGTTCGGATTTGTTAAGCACAACCGTAACTGCCGTATGATCACGAGTCTTGTTGTCTTTTACCAAAGGTCTTTTACCTAAATCGGCCTAGGCTGCATTAGATAAGGCGATTAATTTACTACAATTAACAATAAGAACGATAGATCATAATCGTAATGGCTTAACATGTATGCGTTGTATTCGGATTTGTCATCAGTTCAGCATTTTCCTTTCGGACTTCGTGTTTTTCCTTTTCGCAATATTCCTAGAGCACGTATTACGATGAAACTGTAAATATTAAATTTTAGCGTGTAAAGATTGATGAACAACGAGGTGTATGTCGGACTAGTTTAACATAAATTTATACTTAAAAAAAAGAGAGAAATTTATGCGCATCTTTCTGGCTTTCATGCAGCAGATTCTCAGATAGCCAAGCGAGATTTAGCATATGGAACAAATTGATGCATGTATTGTTTTCAACTTGTTGACAATTTGCTGTCATTGGAATGTAATGCTGAGTTAGCATCAGAAGAGCAAATAGATTTCATGAGTTTACGAAATTGTAAGAGTATACATTGGAAAATAATAAACTCGTCACGTTGACAGCAAACTGACGGCATTTCAGCAGTTTATTGAATTCTAAGGAAGACTTTATGTGACATCAGAACAACAGACAATTTGTGGAAACACCTTGATTTTAATTTGATGATTGAATGCGGAATAAGTGACAGCAAAATGGCAACATATTGCTCTTATTTGGCTATCTGGATTTGTTCACGTCGCATACTCGAACGTGCTCCTAGCATAGGTCTACTCACTACAACACGCTCGTTAGAGTGACCAAGAATTATAGTAAGAGCATGTTAGAGAAAGTGACGCAAACAAATGTAGCTTTATTTATAATATAATTTACAATTAAATAAAATAAACGAGAGAGTTATCGATTTTTTTATCGTGCGCATATTTTTTCGAATGTATTTTTTGATTGTATAATTTCGCATATATATAATTAAATATATTCAACTTGCCAGTTATAAACTTTCGTACATACAAGAATAAAGGTGCCCCAAACGATATAACCAATTATATATACGTCAACTTTTCACACATTCGCTAAATATTAGTCTACATTCAATATCATAGATAATTAGAAATATGTTATGTGTGTATAATATTTGCTAATGTGATGAATGTTGTCCATATTGTTTGGAGGCTCCTTCATATTAATACTATCAAATAGAGTCCGGCAATACGGAACATGTGCGAGCAAAGAGTATGTGAATACGTAAGAATATAAAATGTAATATTTATTTAGCGGATACGCACACAAGACAGTTAAATATATAATAGCTCTGCGAACTCTCGATTCGCGCGGTCAACATTAAACAATATATATTTTTCTCTTGATCGAATCTATTCATGACGTGATTATCTGGCCTTTCTATACGGATGCAATGAGACAATTTTTTGTGTAAATATTCATAAGATTAAAGTGCTATTTGTTAAACTATATAAATGTGTATGTTTTTTTTTTATTGATTTAAATTCTCGAATGTTTTATAACTCTTGTTTGTGCTACTTTTTTGATACGGACATATTCTTTATATAAACATTTTGTGTACTTTTGTGTGTTTACCCTCTCTAGTTAAAGAAAGCATGTTGTTATATATAGGTAAAATTAATCTTAGAAATATTTTAACAGAAAACTAGAAAGGATACGGCCAGTAGGAATCAAGCACAGAAGATGTCGCACAAATAATATACCTATGAAGTGGGAAACTTCTTTATTCACTAAACCATTACATATTTCGGCTTACTTTTGAGCCTTTCTCAGAGGCAACATAAACTAACATATAAAAACTGTGAATAAAAGTTATCCTATCATTGTGAACTTCTCTAAATCGAGAATTTAAATGTCGGAATTTTTATATATTAATTGTATATTTAGTTTATGTTGTCTTTGAGGAAAGCTCAAAAGTGAGCCGAAAGATGTAAGCATGTTTTAGTGAATAAAGAAATTTTACATTTCATAGATATATTATTTGCGCGACATCTGCGCTTGACTTCTATTGTCTGCCCAGCAAACGAGAATGGATTAAAATGGATTGAAATTTTTTTCTATCCGAATGCATATTTTAAATAGCAAATATTTTTTTTTAATATAATTTGATTCAATTGGATTCAATTGGATTGAAAAATTGCATTTCCTATTCAAAATTTTGAATTGAACAGTATTTGTAATGTGTGTTTTGTGCACAGAAAAAGCTAATATTATTTTTAGATTGAAAGGCATAGAGATATGTTCCATGCAATTCCTATAAATAAATAAAAATGCATTCAGGATTGAAAGCATTTATTTTAACATTCGTGAATCAATATTTCTGAAAATCTAAATTCATTTCAATTCATTTCAATCCATTCTCGTTTGCTGGGCGTATCTTTTCCAATTCTTTGATTTATAAGGAGTCTTGGTTTGTTTTATTATACGGATTTTAACAAAGTATACTGTATTATTACCATTTCTTTAGTTTTCAACATCGGAATGATCAAACAATCAGCTAATGAATACCGTGACTTTTTTTTAGTTCCAACCCTTATAGCACGAAATATTAACGTCAACAGTGCGCAATAATACTATTTTAATGCATGTCGCAATATTGCTGTAATATTAGAATTTTAATGATTTATTGGAAACATTACAACAATATTGTAAAATATTGCAACTCAGCAAACGAGAATGGATTAAAATGGATTGAAATTTTTTCCGAATGCGTATTTAAATAGCGAATACTTTTTTTGGATTCAATTTGAATCAATTGGATTGAAAAACTGCATTTCCTATTCAAAATTTTGAATTGAACAGTATTCACAATGTACAGAAAAAGCAAATATTATTTTTACATTGAAAGACAAATAGAGAAATATGTTCCATGCAATTCCTATAAATAAATAAAAATGCATTCAGGATTAAAAGCATTCATTTTAACATTTGTGAATCTATATTTCTGAAAATCTGAATCCATTTCAATTCATTCTCGTTTGCTGGGAATTTTTCAAAGTAATATTGTAACAGAATAAAGTAACAGAAATTAAATCTCTTATATATGACCCCTATTAGCTAGCACATTTTATCCAGGAAACATCCTGGGGATGTCCTTAGAATATCTCCTGGAGATCTGTGCTGTTAGGGACACACATGAATTAATTAGTAGTATCAGAAATTAGAAATAACAGAAATTAAACAAATTTTTAAAATCTAGAATGAAGCAGAAGAGAAGAACTTCGTAGTAGACACAAAAAACTCGTAGTAGACACGAATACTATGAGAAATGATGAGCGCGTTTAAATATCCCTCTCGAATAATGAATAATACGCGCGAGCCAATTAAAGTGCAGATTAGAGATTGAAAAGAACAGTTCCAGAAACACGTTCTCTATTGGTTCAAATCGACAAATCGCAATGCGCATGTCAAACATGTGTTCTTCCGTTTCGCGCCTAAAATTGTTGGCATACGAAGAGATTAACATTAGAATACAGATTACAGAGTACAGTGAATTATTGGTAGAACACATTAATCTGTCAGTTTTCAGCTAATATGGATTTGAGTACGACATTTCAGAAGCTTTCTGTGGAAAATGATAATCGTTCTCCCTTGAAGATATCAATCAAAGAATCCCCGCGAGGAAAGATGCACGTTATTAAACGCAGTAAGTTATGGGTTAACCATTCCTTCGAATTTGATATGTAACTGTTTTCCACAAATGAACTATTTTTTTATACAATTAATATATTATTAATATATTATTATGACGCCAAGAAACTTCATAAAATTGCAAAGTAATTCGCAATAAAATTAGTATATTATATTGATATTATGATGAATGTTATGTATTCATATAATTACAAAATCATTAGAGGTAAAATGAGAGATTAAAATTTAACATTACTCTTTTCTTTAGATGGCCGTAAAGAGGATGTTCATTTTGATAAAATTACTTCCAGAATTGTCAAACAGTGTTATAACTTGGATATGAATTATGTAGATCCAGTAAGTATTTTTGTTTTTTTATATGATTTAAGCAATCAGAAATATGATGTCGAAAATGAAAACAGAATATATATGTATAGTTTCTTCAAAACAAGTTTTAATTGTTTGTGTATACATAAATATTTTTTTTCCTTATATGATTTTATGGTAATGTGATATCGGAAAAAATGAAATCTATATCTTCAAAAGAAGCTTTATTACACACACACACACACACACACACACACACACACACACACACATATATATATATAAAGTATATATATAAAGTATTTGTTAAACAGATTAATGTTACATATAAATAAAAAATTACTAATGTAGTAATATCAATTTGTATAATATTTAAATTTATTTTTTGTAGTCTGCTGTAGCGATTCAAGTGATACGTGGTTTATATTCTGGAGTAACTACAGTTATACTTGATAATCTGGCAGCTGAAACTGCTGCTACAATGGCAACTAAACATCCTGATTATGCTATACTAGCTGCAAGAATTGACGTATCTAACCTACACAAGGAAACCAAGAAAAGTTTTAGTGGTATAGTATATCTTGTGTTAACTTAAATCAATTTCTATATCACAAAATTCTTCATTATTCTTAATGCTAAATTTTAAATTAGAACTAATGTTTATTATTCCTATACTTACAGAAGTCATGCATGATTTATATTATGCCAAGAATCCTGTCACAAATCAACATAATCCAATAATCAGCAAACACTATTACAATATTATTAAGAATAATGCAGAGAAACTGGATTCTGCTATAATATACGATCGTGATTTCAATTATAATTATATTGGTTTTAAAACGCTTGAGAGAAGTTATCTGCTGAAAATCAACGGTAAGATAGTCGAGAGGCCTCAACATATGTTGATGAGAGTAGCTGTTGGTATTCATGAAAATGACATTGATAAAGTCATAGAAACATATAATTATTTGTCTGAACGATATTTTACACATGCTTCACCAACTCTATTTAATGCTTGTACTAATAACCAGCAGATGTCCAGGTAATGTCAAAAAAGTTCAATTAGTCTAATAATATCAAATGTCATCGGTTTACTAAGTATTATTTTCATGCAGCTGCTTCCTCCTAACCCTTGAAGACGATAGTATAAAGAGTGTATTCGGCACCCTAAAAAACTGTGCGCTCATTAGCAAATATGCTGGAGGAATAGGACTTAATGTACATTGCATTCGTGCCAAAAACATGGAAGATACTAGTACAAAACGAACCAATGGTTTGGTTTCCATTTTAAAGTTGTATAATGATATGGCCATTTATGTTGATCAAGGCGGTAATAAAAGACCCGGAGCGTTTGCTATTTATTTGGAGCCATGGCATGCCGATATTTTCGATTTTTTGGAACTTAAGAGAAATATTGGTATTTCTTTTTTATTAATCTTTATTTATATACTAATTAACTCTATAGTTGAAAATGCTAATTGATTTATTTTATTATATAGTTTTAAATATATCATACAATTTGTAACAGGTGATGGAAACATGCGAGCTAGAGACTTATTTTACGGTCTATGGATACCAGATCTTTTTATGGAACGTGTATATAATGACGAGATGTGGAGCCTAATGTGTCCATATGAATCTCCTGGCTTATCTGATGTTTGGGGAGATGAATTTAAAGAATTGTATACTGGGTATATATTAGTAGTTTTGTTTTAATAAATTATTCAGTTACAATTATTTGACATTATAATTTATATTTTTCATGCACTAACATGTAACATTTATAGATATGAAAAGGAAGGTCGCTATAGAAAGCAAGTAGAAGCTAGATCTGTATGGCTCGCCATTCTCAGGTCCCAAGTAGAAACTGGAACACCTTATATGCTTTACAAAGATCATTGCAACCGAAAATCGAATCATCAGCATATAGGCACTGTCAAATGCAGCAACTTGTGCACTGAAATTATTGAATACTCGGGTCCTGGAGAAGTCGCTGTATGCAATTTAGCATCTATCGCTGTCAACATGTTCGTTAATGACACTAAAACTTTCGATTTCGATAAACTTAAAACAGTCGCGAAAATCGTCACTCGTAATCTAGATAAAGTCATCGATGTTAACTTTTATCCTATCAAAGAAACGAAAACATCTAATCGTAGACACAGACCTATTGGTAAGATTATTTCTACAAGTTTCACATAATTAATATAAGATAGCACGATAAAACTGAAAAAGTGTGTATTTTAGGTATAGGAATACAAGGTCTAGCCGATGCGTTCCTGTTAATGCGATATCCCTTCGAGAGCAAAGAAGCGAAAGAACTCAACATTAAAATCTTCGAAACGCTTTATTATGGCGCCTTAGAAGCTAGTTGCGAATTAGCTGCGGAAAAGGGTACTTACGAAACATATCAAGGTAGCCCAGTCAGTAAAGGCGTAAGTATTTATATTTTAATTGTAGAATATATCGGAGCACAGTTGAATAATAATTTTTTTTTCCAGATTCTCCAATATGATATGTGGAACGTTAAACCGACAAATTTATGGGATTGGGATGAATTGAAAGTGAAGATCGCGAAACACGGAGTAAGAAATTCTCTTTTAATAGCACCTATGCCAACGGCCTCGACGGCACAGATTTTAGGAAACAACGAATCCATTGAACCGTATACAAGCAATATATATGTGAGGCGCGTATTGTCTGGAGAATTTATCATTGTCAATCCACATTTACTGCGAGATTTAACCAGTAGAGGTCTATGGGATGAAGATATGAAGAACGAGATACTCGCGAATTTTGGATCTGTTCAAGTAAACATCTTTAAATATCTCTTACATATTCTTGTTATTCAAATTATTTGAAGCATATATGTACATAATTCTAAGGAAGCGTATATGCATTTAATAGAACATCGAACGCATTCCCGATGATTTGAAAGAGCTTTACAAGACGGTCTGGGAGATACCGCAAAAAGTAATTCTCGAAATGGCGGCTGATCGAGGAGCTTTTGTTGATCAGTCGCAATCTCTAAACGTTCATATAGGAGATCCGACAACGGAGAAGCTGACATCAATGCATTTTTTCGGCTGGAAAAGTGTAAGTGACGTTACCAATTAATTTATCTGTTTCGAAATTTTTTAAATTTTATACGTTGCTCAGGTAGATGACTAATTCTTATAAATTATTTTAACATGTTTTCATCATACAGAGTAAATAACTTAATGAATAAATTCTGTATAAAAATAAATTATCGCTTACAGGGCCTAAAAACTGGTATGTACTATCTGAGAACGAAACCAGCCGCAAATCCTATACAATTTACAGTGGACAAGTCAAAATTACAAAATCGCGATTCCGTATCGAATGTTTCCGATGCAAGCATTTCTGTCAACAGTACTCCTATTCAGTCATCCAACCAAGACAGTGATGACGATGCCGAAAAACGAAAACAATTAAGCACACAAGCACGTAAAAACTTGGATGCGATGCTTGCTTGTTCGCGTAAGAATAAGGAGGACTGTATGGCATGCAGCTCCTGAGCATTTATTATTTTAAGTTTGTATTGAAAATACGAGCAGTGTTTTTTTTTTTGTAAATTATTAGAAGCATGTTTTTGGAGTGTATATTCTAAATTTAATCCCATTGTTAAACGAATAAATATTTAAAAAAAAAATCATTAGTAAAATTAAATAAAATTAAAATCGATTAGAAGAAGAATTGTAAATCTAAATTAGAATTTCATTTTTCTATGTATAAATGCTTCCATTTTTCTAAAATATTTTTAAAAATATCTAACTTCATTCTTTAAAATGAACTTTGAAATATAAATGTTAAGAAAAAAAAAATATATATATTTTTTTATGCAAGAATGGGAAGTTACTTTTACCACTTCTTTGCCTTTTTACCTAGTCTCAGTTAGTCTTTATCACTATAAAAAATTGCACCGTTCTTATCAAATCGTTGTTTTAAAAAGTAAAAGCAACTTTCCATCCCTGTTTTTATGTATGCGAAATATATTTTTTTTATCGAATTATACATATATATATATATATATATATAAGAAATCACAAGTGTACAATAAAATTAAATAATGGTGAAGGGAATAGAATTAAGAATTTATTTTTTAAATTTTCTCGTCAAATTTTAGTCCACGTAAAGCATATTTCATATTTTTCACGAATGTAAATCAAACTCAAAGAAATTCTCAAAGTGATTCAACCTTGGCAATTGGCAATATTGGTATACCTCTGCTCCATTCGAATAGGACACGTCGAATGTTACTAGACTGGAACACATGGCATCACTGACAGTCATTGCGGCAACGGCAGGGTGGCCGACGGGGAAGAGGGGCTACGGAGACGACGCAGAACTATATTTATTTTGGTTTGGAAATTAGTCCGCAGGAGCCGTGTACGGCTGTGCGCGCGTGTATGTGTGTGCGTTTGAGCGCGTATCGTCGGGCCGTGCGTTTCGCACCGATTCGGGTGGTCAAATTTCAAAGTGCTTGCTTATCGGAGATCAAGAACTGAGAAAAAAAAAATGACCCGTAAGTCCAGCCGAAACGTCACCGAGATCGGGTGTCGCATTACCCGATCGCGCCGCAACAACTCGACAAGAGAGAAAGAAAGAGGGGACGATGACGGGCGCGAGTTTTTGGCTCGTTTTTGCCTCTTTCGCGGGGCTGCCATTGTTAATGTTAAAAATAAGGTCGCTGCGTAACGATCAGTAATGATTGTGGGTGACCGCGTGCGCTCTCGGTTCTCGGCTCTCGCAGAGATTTGTCAGTTGTCACACGCGTGAACAAACGTGAAACGTCCCGACGAGTCGCGAAACGTCGCGTCGGTGACTCGTCGAGGAAGAAAGGAGCACACCGCCGTGACAGACGTGATGCGCTCCGAGTATCCTCGAGAATTCTCGTTCTACAGGCTGTTTACGAAGGAAAGGTCAATATTTTTGATGATGACGATAGCGCCGATTAAATAAAAGAAAGAGAAAAATGAGGGTCTCTACGAATGTGTTTCGCGAATCTCGACGATTTCGCGTGATTGAGAAAATCGAACGTAGATCAACGTGTAGCCTTACTTTTCGGAGTTACGTGACGAATTTACGCATCTCGCTTTCGGTAAACCTCGCTTGTTAACCTCGACAACATACAGAAACGTTATGGCGGCACGCTTTCACGTTGCGAGCGCACCAAGTCGACAAATTTTTTTTCCTCTCTACGATGGATTTCGTCTATTTTGACAGCGTCTGACTTCGTTCGAGAGAGTAAATATGGTGGAAAAATACGCTTTATGGCGTCACATTTTACTCGTCGCCATTTTGTATATGCACAGGGCCGTCGCAAGCGGAGGTCGATTCTGTATCTCGAAAACGGATTAAAATTTTTAATCCATTCGAATATTTTAAATGGAAAAACTTTTCTGGATTTAATTGTATTCGATTGAATTGAAGAACTGCATTTTCTATTCAAAATTTTGAATCAAAGAAGCACAGAAAGGACTTTATGCAATTCCTATAAATGAATAAAGAGACATTGAGCATTGAAATAGATTTATATTTAGAAATACGCATTCGTGAACGTTGAAATAAATCTTTTTCAATTTATTTTAATTGATTTTATTTTAGTGAAATATGAAAATTACAAAAATGAGCGAATTTACTAAAATATTTATAATTTTATTGGTCAACCTAGTAAATTTGTTTACTGTTGTTATTTTTTTCTAAACTTTGTTTCAAGATTCAGAATCAATCCTCAGATATTTTATAAAGGCACTGTATAAAGGCATATTAACAAGAAGAGCAAATTAAATTTTAATTCTCTGCAATCTGATTCTTTTTATGCAGTTCATTTTTACTGTTCTAAATTTTTAAAAATATACGAAAATTTTAGTTATTTTTCAAGATATTTTAGAGAGAAGAAAAATCGAACTCCGCCCTCCTTTATTTTGGAGAAGAGTGAAATTTTACTTGTACCAAAAAAGATTCAAATTGCAAGAGAAGGGTTAAAAATCAATTCCCCACTTCTAACATCAATTACGTGTGCATGCTTTTCTGTTAGATTTAATTTCTTCCGAAACATGTATATTAATTTAGAGAAACCAAAATCTAATTATAAAATCGAAATCATTGATCTGAACAGATAATTATGTATTTGTCATATTTTTGTTATTATTATATATTTTTGTAATTATGTAATTATGTATTTGAGATTATTGAAATTTTTCGGTACATGTCATATACATACTTGCAAACTATTTAGGATCATCAAGAATATTAATTTTTCTAGAGCTAATTTTCTAGGAAATATGAAAAATGAAAAATTTCTCTGTTAATATCAATAATAAAAACGTTCATTTTTTACATTCCGTTCTAGAATAAAAATAACATGATCAATTGCACGTTTTCTTAAGATATAAAAAAAAACGATTCAATACTTACCATCTTATTTAAAAAATTGATAAATAAAAATTAAGAAGCGCAACAAATCTTCTTTACACAAAGGCGCCTTATGTACCAGCGGTACATGTACCAGCGGCCCTGTGTATGCGTGATACCGTTTAAATTAGGAGTAGGATTTAGATTATAAAGTTATCGTTAAGGAGCAATTGTATGACATTGTCGTAAATCATCGCCTTTTACAGTCACCCTTTAATAATTATGAATGTGAGCGTTGCGTGCGTCATTGCATTTATATTATCGGTCGAAGGAACACGATTTTGACTTGCGTGCGCACGCAATAAATAGCGCTCTTTTTAAGAGCACTTCGTTCGAGTTGATTAAATGGGAATGAAAATAGAGACCGAAAAATTGCGGAGTAAAATTAAATAAAAGTTATAATTAAAATTTTATTCGATTCCTAAAAAAAAACTTTGATTATGTTGCAGGTGGAAATCAACGTGAACTAGCACGAGCCAAGAATTTGAAAAAAACTGTAAAGAAGGCAGCGTCGGAACAAGACAGCAATAAAGGTCTTTCCTTAGAACAACGTAAAGCACGGTACGTCTTCTGAGTATGATATTTCTTCCTCTTTCTATTCGTAAAAATTGATAGGCTTACTTAGAAATAATAATGGGTTACAAACTGGATGTTTATTGCTAAAATTTATATTATTGTAATAAATTGATATAATTTTTATACTGGACGTACATTTCTTTTTACAGCGACGCGGAACGAATGAGAGAGAAACAACTTAAGAAACAGCAGGGTGAACCAGCAGACAAGTCCAAGCAGGCAGCGAGATAATTCAACGAGAAAAGTGTATAAATTTTTATGATAAGAACGGCTATATCACGCAACCAATGGCTACGTTAAAAAGATTCACGACTGTAAGATACACATACGTCGATGATTACCGGAGACAGAAAAATGAATCACTATGTCTTTGATGTTAGAGAATTTTTCCATTGTCGGCCGTACGCAGGTATGTCAACCGTATGACATACCTCAGGACCTAGCCTCGATTATCTTGTTATTTACACGTTGCTCACGATACAGTTATAATCAGTGTGTACAAACTTGACGTTACCTACACCTAAATTCAGTCAAAGAAAATACATGTTTGACTAGGTATTTCTCTAGGTATAAGGATATTAAATAATACGATATATTTGTAGTACTAATTTCCAATATGTAAAAATTCAGACTTTCACTTATTTAATATGTTATGTAATTAAATGTAACAAGCGAACGATCATTAAACACACATGTGTTACTATCGTTCTCTCTCGCTTGTAATAAACTGTTCAAATTTTAATACTTGTATAATTTTTAAATCTTTCATCCTATCCGATATATATAGTGCGATCTGTAATGATATCGCTATATTATTATATGATAAATCAGTAGTCATTTAGTGATAGTTTAATAATTTTATATAATTAAATCTAAATTATTAAAGAGAGAGAAAATGGAGTTTGTACAATTATCTTATTTCCCACATTTTTATTGCACTTTCCCAAAAAGAGTACATTTTTCTTAACGTACTAATTTTAATCGCGTTTTCATAATTTCGCTTTAATCACAAATATTCGTGGATATTAACATTGAGTTGAATGGTGTACAACGTGATTCGATAAATGTTATAACGGTGGAAGACCGAACCTTAATTGCTAATATGGAGAGAGAGGAAAAAAAGAATGTAAAAACACTATACTAAGTGACGAACGTATTGTCTAGCCTCTAAAGACCAAAACCTTCGTTAAAGTAGTAGCTGGATCTCTGTAATCTGGGAAAATGTCGAAATCCAATTCTTTTATTTTCGAGTGGCTATTGTATTTCAGATTTAATAGGCTGTACTTTTTCGCATTCTATAACACATCTATAAGCAGGAACGTTCCACTCGTTTCTTTTTTTTTCTTTGTTTGCCTTCAAGTTTAGTAATATGCGAGGAACAGCGCACTATATTGAGCATTCACTTAATTATAATAGTATACTACTAATATGAGATAGTTCATTTGAAGAATTTACATGTGATACTTTAATATTACATTACGTGACGTTGAGAATCCATATAACGTAAAAAATTGCCCTTCCAGATGTATTCGGCTATTGAGTAAAACTAACACACGCGCGCACGCAAGTTGGTATAGATTATATATTTATATAAAATAGAGACATGTGCGATCTTTTGCCGATTTCTTTTCACTCACAATTAATTTTACAATGTAGTTAATTTGTATTTCCAGTTTTGTTTTCATTAATGACTTAATTTAAGGTAATAAGAAGCTGTTCTTTCTTGTAAGTAAAAATTGATATTAAAATATATATATGGTTCTGTGTATTAATTTATCTCTGTTAATCTTTCACAATTGAATTAAAAAAATGCTTGACGCTTTTATTAAGAAATTTAATTATCTTTGATATAAAATTTAATTAACGTATTAAACTCGTTACTATTTAAATTGAGTTTCGACTCTGAACCTTATAATAGTGTCTCAAGTTCCATAATATCTTAATAATAATACAATTATCTAAAAATGGGCGGCAAAATGTTGCTTCTATTCCTCCATCTTTCCGTTAAATGGTCAATGTCTTTACAAAATTCTCCGTATACACATGCAATTTTTATAGTAATATAATATTATAGTAAATATTATCTTATATATCTATTTTCGATGATGCAATTTTCTTCTTGCATGAACAAATATAATCGGTAATGTGATAATTTTTGGAACAATAATTTCGAAAATTTTGAAGGAAAATTACATTTAAAATTGCAGCATTACGGAAAAAATATCGATTGAGCTTATTTAGTTAATGTGTATGTATGTGTGTATTGCGATTTATCATTACAACACTATATTTGTAACAATAGCACCATATTTGTATTGTTCATAGGTAAATTAGATTTTAGAAGTTAATTCATGCATAAGTAGCATGTTATTTATCTGTTATGTTTGGAAAAAAATTATATCACATCGATTCTCTTATGTTAAAATATTAAAAATTGCATCTTATATTAAAAATTGCAAGTAAGAACCTATTTTAAATAAAGTTGATAAGTCTAATCACAATGTCCATAGCATCTCTTTACCGCGCATTATATAATTAATTATCTAATTAAATAATAGGAAATGTTTTGTACTTTAAAATTATTTTCTGTTTAACACATAATAACAAAGATTCAAATCTCATTAATTTCTTAAATATATATATGGAGATCTCGAAAATCTTAAAATTTGTATAAGTCACATAATTTAGAACAAAACTGAAAAAATTGAAAGAATTGAATATTAAACAGATATTTTTCTAACAGTTTGTACACATAATAAATTTCAGCAAATAAAAATGCATTTAAGCCAGAGATTTTTTTCCCTCGAAAATATAATTAAGTATAGTGCCTTTAAACATTTTTAAAAAGTGTGTGTGAGTATATATATATATATATATATATATATATATGAAGTCTTCCGCGAGAACATTTTTATATAACGCAAAATACATCTCAAGTGCATTTTGTACTATTTACTAATTCCAAATGTACATTTTGCAGCAAGCAAACTAGATCGAATTTGTTTATCGAAACGAATGAGTAATTACATCATAATATTTGGGAAAGTTTTACCGCGTAAATTTAACAAAATCGCTTACATATCTAATTCCAATCTACATCTATAAACAATATACTGTACGCTAATACCTAAACGTGGTGAGAATACGAAACTGGGACATATATTTCTTTCACTTTCCATTTATACATGGAATGTATGCATATCTATTGTGAACGAATCGAGTGAACCTTAATTCGTTTTGCAATTTTTTTTTTAAGACAATGTTCTTTAAAAGTCTAATAAAAGGATCCTATTCTCTTCCGCGTAATACTTATGCGAATACCTCCCTGCAATTTTTTAAATATTTTTAATGAAAGAAAAATAAATATTGTGCAAACAAGATAACAATTTTATTTTCGGACAATGTAATTGACTTATTTATAGATCCTATGTTGGATTGTTATTTGGACGGCGGGAAAAACAAAGAGAGATAAATAATTGATCTATCCCTCACGTTCGCGATTGGCCGTTTTGGATTTAATTTTTCGTGATTCCTCGTAAAGTACGGACGAAGCATAAAGATAAAAATAAGCAAAAAAAGGAAAACAGATTCTTCGACAAAATTAAGTTACTTGTCTTTACTACAGATCGCTTCCTCGAAGGACGATGAAAAAAAAAGATACAATCTGCATTATGCAGTGTTGGAGGTATCGAGTCTTTCGAGGAAATGATTGGTCCGAAGGGACTGGAAAACGAAGAGATTTCGGGGGCTCGCATAGAGTTTGCAGACTTCATCTCATATCTAAAGATTCCTAAAGATTCAGAGAACATATCGTGCAAGTCTGGGCAACGCAATGCGAGTGCAGATGCGACGATTGCGATGGATGCAATGGCGGGGGCGGCGGAGGTGGCGGCGGAGGTGGCGGGGGTGGCGGAGGTGGTGGCATGTAAAGCCACCCCGTGCTCGTTGGCCAAACCGCGGACGATGCTGAGGACGTCGGAAGCAGTGAATTGGTACCGCCTCCAGCATTGACGTGTGACGTCGGTCCACTCTCTACTCACATCACCTAAGAAGAAGTCGATGAAAAACATAATTCATAATACATTTCTCGATCATCGTTCCATTGGTTGTAAGATTTAACAAGATTATAGCATTCGATTATTCTATAGACTCTTCAGTTTTCAACAGTTTTAACTTCTGGACGTATATTTAAGAGTTGTAGCTTTTCATTTCAATATAGAGTGCGGACCTGTATGTATGCAAACATGAGGAAAATTATAATTTGCAAAGATTTTTATCATAGTAATGAATAAATATTGTAACATTTGCAACTCGCTATTTCTATCTTATGCAGAATATATAGTGTTACGTCATCATCATATAAAACCTTTCACAAGAAACATGAAATGACATAAATTTTAAAGTTACAAAATTATACATTATAAAATATTTAATTGATATATAACTTTAACAGTGATGTAACAACGTATTTTGATAGCTACTTTAATAATAAATAATTTCATAGAAAAAAACATATTTTGCTCATTCTGTACAAGGTTTTTAGTATTTATCTTGCCAATTGAAATTATAATTGTAAAAAGCTAGAGAAATATTTAGTTTGCAAATAGCAGTCCATTGGAATAAAGTGCAAAAAACAATTAGCCTGATTGTCAATTATTCTCTATCCGCAGCTACTTCGTATAGCCTATATGTAATGAGTAGTTTCACGAATGATCGTAATTACGAATAACAGTAAGATTTCAGATAAGAATATGACGACTTGAGTATGCTTTTGTCACGCAATTAATTATGCGCGCGTGATACGATCTGATAATCGATCGTTCTGATAAATTAAATTATTATATAAATGCAAGAATGTTATAAAACGTCAAACTATCAAGATGTAAGATCATACGACTTTCGCACGTTTGATATCTTCGCGAAAATTGAGATTCAATCGCGATATTGGTATCGATAATTATTCAAATTTTCGTTCTGTATGTATACAAATATAGACTTATTGATTTATAAACTTGATTACCACGATGATATTACGATGACACATCTATAATATTTGATCACCGTTAACTCTGCGCCGATTTCGGCAGATACAATTTCGCGTTTAGAATAGAATTATACGTACCTGTAATATCTGGCTTGCCTCAAAGGCCGTTCCTGGCAATAGTACAACCGGACTACTGACATGTCCGCTCTCGACGCATATCATGTTAGGAAATTCATCGTCGCCGAAGTCCGGGATGTCACGCGCCTTTTCTTGCCAAGGATTCCAAACGACCGTGTCGGGAAAGTTGTACTTTTGCACGCGCATTTTCCTACCGGAAACGACATTCGTGATGATATGCTCCGGCTGCGTATTCTGATAGATTCGGTCGGTCCATTCGCACACCGTGACGACGTCGCGGCCTTCTTGGTAAATTTGGTTGTCCCTAGTCTGTGCGCGTGAATGAAATACAACTTGTGAGACAGGTAGACAGGATTGCGTGCGGCCGCGATATGTAATCACTTCGATCGCTCCGGACTTAACGGGGCATTGTGCAGCCGACTCTTTAATGATTAGTCTTTATATGTGTAATAACAGATCTTTTTGCGCAAGTTTTAAAATCGACTCTCCACTGGTAACGCTGAGTCATTAATAATCAGCTAGTTAAGATTAATTGAAAATAAACGATTCTTTTCCGTGAATCTTAAGAGTGAGTCTTACAGTAAAATTTCTAACGAAATCTTCCGATCAATTTATATTTTAATTAAATTAACGAATTATATACCATATAACTTGACAGAAGAGGCTTACGTTACCTTGTCGAGGAACGTGCATCCGTGCAGTCCCGTAATTTGGCATCTCCTGACATCGGGTACCTTGAAATAAGTATGTAGGAGCAAATTAAAGGAGAAAGGATCTTCTCTGCTCGGATTATATACGCCAATATTAAAATGCAGCTCCTTCTCGCGCAGTATTAGCCTGTATGTTAGCCTGAATTGTGAATTCCACAGCGATCGCGTGAATTCATTGTCCATTATCGAGAATATCGCCTCGATGTCCCCGCTGGGCAATCGTTCTGGTGTCTTTTCCACGTTCCAACGAATGATCCTGGCGAAGCCGTGGGGTGGTCCGTACGTCCATGTTCCAAATTGTGCTGCGAAGATAACGTGCATCGTATCGGATTAACCCCTTCATTGTGTATGAAATATATACGTGCACACAAAAAAGACGTATCACCAGTGTGTAATGTATAAAGGATAAATTCGAAAAATTCTCGACCTGACACAGAAAATGACGTCACAAATATTAAACTGTTAAAATTTTAGATGAGTTTCTTTTACAGGTCAAATTCAAAATTTCAAACAGATGCGTTCATTAGTTTCTTTGTTTCGGTCGTGTAAAGCAACTTCTGGTTTCATCATGGCAATGCAACCGCTCACATTTCTTCAATTGCAGTCGCAAAATTCCATGAATTGGTCCCGCAAGTACCGTTTCATCAGGTTTCACGTGTTCTGCTTTACATGACCGAAATAATGAAACTAATGAATGCATCTGTCTGAAATTTTAACAATTTAGCCCTGTGAAGAATCAAACTTGTCTAAAATTTTAACCATTTGATATTTGGCGTTATTTCGATCAGGCCAAGAACTTTTCCAATTATCCTCGTATGCACATCTAAAAAAACCCACTTACCCTCTTGCGATTTGTCTGAATCTTGATTTCCTATGGTCGCTGAATCCGAATATAATATCAGAATTTCAAAATTCAAAATGGCGGATCCAATATAACGAATAAAAATTTGAAAAGTAAATGAATTGTTATAAAAATGAGTACTTCAAAATCGTTAAAGTCGCTAAATCAAAATACCAGAATTTTATTTTTCTAAATGACAGATCAAATTTTGTTTCACTTAACCCTTTCACTGTATATGTATAGTATACGTATATAGTATACAAAAAACACGTGTCACCAATGTGTAACATACCATATATATATATATGCATCTTTAAAAAACCGACTTATCCCCTTGCGATCTGTCGTAGTTTTCTATGATTTTCGCTAAATCCGAATATACATATATCAGAATATATATATCAAAATTTAAAATGGCGTATCCAATATGACAATTCAAATTTAGAAAAATAATTAAATTTTTATAAAAATGATTATGCTAAAGTTTTTGAGGTCGCTGAATCCAAATATGACATCTAAATTTGTAAATTCAAAATGGTGGTTCCAGTATAGTGGATCAGAATTTGAAAAATAAATGAATTGTTATAAAAGTACTAACACAAAATTGTTAAAGTTGCAAAATATTCGAATTTTTGTTTTTCTAAATGACAGATCAAACTTTGCTATACTTAAAAATAATAATTCATAAAAAATATATCAATAGAATAATTGTTTATAAATCCTGCTTTCCGCGCGCTAAATCTAAAATCATGAAAAAAAGAAATGAGATTATAGCGAGTTTTAACTGTATGTTCTTATTTTTTATTAACAAAATTTTTTTTTAATTAAAAAAAATTGTTTTATTAATTTTGATGCATTTTATGTTTTTTGAATTTTGAAATTTTGATATTATATTTGAACTCAGTAATTTAAAAAACTTTAATACTGAAATTGTAGATACGGAAATCTACTCTAAGAAACTTTTTTTTTTACATACTGATAGCACCGAAATCTTATTTTCGCTACACTACGAAATAGGAATGTAAATATATCGCTGTTTTTACATGTTTTTTAAATTAGACTTTCAGTCAAATTTTCATGGTATTCTAGTTGGCTCTTTTTATCAGCAGTTCAAATTCGCGTATAAGATTGTCTTCGCTCTTTAAACTTTGGTCAAATTATTTTCTTTTCTTTCGTATACAGTCGTAAACATGATGTATCGCTTCATCTATTATACTTACGAAAGACGAACGGTATGCCGCCCCTAATCGCTTTCTTTCCGTCGAACACAGCTTGCTTACTGAAACACAAAGATCCAACCGTTGGAGAATGAAAAAAAAATTGACAATCGCATATTAGAAAGAATTTTCGTTTATAAGTTTTATTATGATATCATTTAGATATTTTGATTGTAATTCACTGTATGTTGCACGTGTTACGTTTCCTATCTATTTCCCATTATTTAACAGGACAAATATCCCATGAAAAATCGAAGAAAATATATTATTTAAAAACGATGCGAGAATTTATTTGTTCGCGCGTTTTGTTTTTACGCCCATGCGAAAAGCGCAGGTATTATTATTATTCTCTCTCTCTGTAACAAAAAAAAACAAAGAATCTGCGATTTGTCGATAACATTGAAAAATATGCGGACGAATATCTCTTCCTTCTGTTATTCGCAGCTATTGCATTGTTATTGTAAATTGCGCACGTATCAGATGTCAGATTAATGAAACTGTCTATAGATATGCATAGTGAGTGATGCATAGGTGTAAATATTTGTTGAACAAATTGACGATTTGTATTGACAATGAGAAACAGCAAAAACTCTAACAAGAAAGCGTCTAATAAAAAAAAAGTCTATTTAATACAACTTTTATTGAATTTTCAAATTATTAAAATTTCAGAGATATATTAAAAATGGAAAACGATTCGAAGAATACTTCGAATAAATAATTCACTTTCGTTTCTCTTTTTGAGTTTTTTACATTCTTGCAGGCGCGGTTTAGACTCTCGTACGAGAGTTCCATCGGAGCTCCTCGTTTAACTAATTTACGAGGACCGTGCAGAATTTTACGATCGCGTATTCTGCTGAGGATAGAGACGAGTTGCGTATAAATTGATGTATAAATAATACTGCGAGGGTGGTTCATAAAATTTGATGACAAACAGGTCAATATTGGTTTCGCGATTAATCTTGTAGTGTGATTGCTACATTGCGCCTTGCAAAACTATGAAGATCAATAAAATAGCGTTATTAATATAATATAATATTAATATAATACTGTGCCTCGTTGATTTAGAGATGTATCGATGCTAAAAAAATGCAGGGCCTTGCTTTTATCATTCTTGCAATCTGAAAGTCTTGGAAAACGAGACAATATAATCAGATCGATAAGCAATGCTTGGTATATATATATATGGCTTACAGGAATTTTTTTACAGAGAAAACAGTTTTACAACTAGCTGCATAGTTGCCATAGTTGAAGTATAATAAAAAAGAAGTTGAAAAGGTCAATAAAGAGTACAGTTACTGTATATATGAGTACAGTTACTGTATGTAAAAAAAAAGAAGAAAGATCTTTTATTCTTAGCCGTTTTGTTCCATCATAATTTTTTGTAAGGACGCATATGAATACAACAATTGCGATATCTCATTTGTATAACACAGCTAAATACTTTGTAGACTTAACGAGAAAGAATCCCTGAGAATTCGTTTCACCATATGTGAGGTTGGTTGGAACAGCTATAGAGAATAGAAAAAAAATCTCACTTATAGTATATATATAAAACAGACAATTAGACTTTTTTTGCATAGGTTTCCTAATTATCCCAACAGTCAATTTCGTAACAATACCATTTATTCTCAATATTCTAACAATTTAAAAATATTTAGACATAAAATCCGTTAAATAAACTATTTGATTATTCGAAATATTTGAATTTTATATAAAAAAAATAAGTTTATATAAATTTGTAAATTTTTTCTCAGAATGTGCGGCCGAAATATTTGTACGATTGTCGAGTCTGAGATCATTTCGAACAAGTTAAAAAACTCGTTGATCTCTTTCGTTAGCGAACTAGAACGCTCTCGAAGCGGTTGATATCCCCGATGATGCGAAAGAAGAGAGACGGAGATGTCGTGTTGCGTGAACACCATGAAGAGAGAAAAGGAAAGAGATGGAGAACTATAAAGCTGGAGGGCGGATGCAGGATGACCATTAGTCAAGCCTGTCAAGGGCCGCAGAGATGTTCCTAAGAAGGAGCTTGAGGATACACTCGGGATCCAAGTCTCCTCTGCAAGGAGGATTCGCGAAATCGAAACGTATCGATAATACTTGGATCATGTTTCTTAAGCTGTACTTGATTTTCAATTCGATCGATAAAAATGTTTGTCCAATTGTTTGAGGAAATTCAAAATGGACAAATATAATTAAAAGCAGATACAAAAATTCCTCTCTCTCTCTCTCTATATATATATATATATATATATATATATATACAAAAAGTTCCAATATATGCTGAATTATCATCTGACTGGTGATAGCTGATCAAGACTATTAGCCCATTAGGCCATCAAGTGAAAATTGAATGAATTCCGTTTGTGCGAGTCAGAAACGATACCGATTGTTCCACGTTAATATCGCCTTTCGCGTACCGGTCAATCCTGACAGCCAATGATGAAGTTAATGACGAAATCTCGATTCCAGAACCATGCGCTTTCATCACCGAGCGAATGCCGCTATTCGTATTCTCTCGCAGCAATACGATGTAATCCATTTTCCTGGATGCGTAAACCGCGAAGAAGGAGGAGAAGGTAATCCCATCCGTTTGCACGATCCCGAGGCGAACGGAACATGGGAAGAGAGATGGAGAGACGGACAGATAGATGGATCGCGACAACCCGAATGTCACAGCGAAAAGAGAAAGACACAGAGAAGGCGAGAGAGCGATAAAGCAAGAGCGAGAGAGAGAGAGAGAGAGAGAGAGAGAGAGAGAACTTATGCCCGAGAGAGGACGAAGAGAGTAGAAGGGAGGCAAGAGAGTAGAAGGGAGGATGAATGCAAGAGTGGGAGAGCCAAGGGGTGAGAGGAAGAGGAGCGAGAGGGTAGAACGATGTACCACCACGAAGTACGACGACGCGGCGGTAGGAACGCGGCTGACGCCGAGCAAAAACGATCGGCGCTGTCTGCCATGCTTTTTGCGGGCATCACAGTTTCCAACCTCTCTCTCTCCTCCTGGTCGTTTCTAGCTGCTGGTATCTCCCGTTGCCGCTTGCTACGCCCGGCACCCAATTCTCGACGCGGTTACGCCCGGCATTCGCGGGATATCGTCGTGCAACGCGAGTATACAGGGTGCTCGGTAATTGGCGGTACGCGATGGGCACATGGTAAGTCGATTTATGGAAATAACTTTTTCTCTAATGAAAGAGAAAGAGAAGAATGAGAGAGACCGGTTACAATCCCTATGCTTCAACTCTGTAATCACTCTGTAATAAGAGATTGAATTAAGCCAGGTGTAATCTTGATGACGCCGATTTAATCGACGATGCTGGTGACACTGAGAGAATGATAGATATCCTTTATAGTGCGTCTTCTGATGATCTCAGACAATGGTCCAATGAACACAACGATCGTTTTCGCAACAGTACAGCGAATGCTCGCATCTTTTACACCTAGATTTACCTACAAAGTCGTGATATATATATATATATATATATATATATATATATATATTTCTACGGTTCTTCATTTCTGATGAGGCAAGAGGATATAAGTTATAGCGAATTAACTTTCACGGCACGTACGTTATGCGCGCTTTTTACAAGCGCAACAATTTTCAATCGACTTCTTTTTGTCGACTGCAGCCACACGAAATTACGTTGGTCTCTCGACGTCGAGAGTCGAGATATCCCGAATCCCAATGGATCTT
>Ga0157364_1000442_pt1 | contig 27831 bp, 22 predicted proteins | sample AttsexASBM2_FD_111476 | JGI IMG/M metagenome (GOLD analysis project Ga0157364, IMG submission 111476) | Fungus gardens microbial communities from leaf cutter ant in Ribeirão Preto, State of São Paulo, Brazil - Atta sexdens ASBM2 | ecosystem: Host-associated > Fungi > Mycelium > Unclassified ... | reverse complement strand
TAATAACAAATATCAGATTTCATATTATGCGATGTCCGAAAATATAATATGACGAATATTATATATTTAGTTGTAAGATTAGAAATATAAGCATCTTCGGAAAGTCGTTTTACCAACGCATATTTAACTGAATTTGTTTTAGTTGATTTACATACATTGAAAATTTGATAGTTTTTAAAAAAGAATTGCATGACAAAAAGATTTTTGTAGCTACTTTTTATCATATTTTTTGTTTGACTATATTTCAAGTATAATTTTTAATATCTGTAAATCGACTTTTCTACAGAGTATTCTGATCAATGTAATGTTATTTAATGTTTAAGTCATAAATCGCGATTATATTTTTTGTCATTTATTAATAAGAGGAAAATTAGATTTACTGCGTGTCTTAAATAGGCGGTTGTATCTATTTTATAATGCGTTTATATATAAACATGTTAATTATTTCGTTTCGTTCGCGGATAGTAGTAGCAAAGAAATTCTTGAATAAGTGCTAGTTTTTACAGAGACTCGTTCAGCTGATTTTTATAATAAAAGACAATATGCGATTTAATATATAATTATACGCGCGATAAAAGCTGTGATTGAAATATACGAAAGATTTTATCCCGAAGTCGGTAAGTATATATAGTATGTTAAAAGAAACTCTTGTTTAATCTCTACTAAACTGTGAAAGCCGTGCGTAGATTAGTCGGGTATGTGCATAGACTTTATTAGTATTTTTTATGCCTGTATCTCTCGATGTTGTTCTGTGAATAGATTTCCGTAATATTGTGTCATACGAATTCTCTATATAAAGAAAGCGTAACTCCGAGTAATGTAGTAGATTTTGCATAGTTTGTGATTTAATCTTCTAATTTATGATTGGAGCGATGTGTTATATTAGATTGAAACGCTTTCTTAGCTCTATAATAGCTCTATATATATTTTCTGATCTATCTTTCAAGCAAAAAATCTTATTAATTCTGTTTCTTCACTTGCGGAGTTTAGATTTAACAGATTTCTTTTTTTAACATGAGCATAATTTTTTTAGCATAATTAGGAGATTTAAAATATTCTAACAAATTGAATGAGATTATACATATTTCATTATATATGGCAGTTAACTTAAAAAAATATATATGTAATGATTTTAATTTCTTCATCATCCAACATTAGACAATATCTATATATTGCAAAACTTTCGACTGTGGTATAATATTGCATAATATTTACTGGCAATTCTTTGCGAATATAAAAGTAATGTTGTCGAGAGATCTACTTACTAACAATTTCAGATATACAATAGTTTTCTTTATTTTGCGTACAACTGTATCTGCTTTTGACTTTCAGCTAGCGGAATCGAAATGCGCTTTCCGGGTGCATTATTCAGCCGGTTTTTTTAATCCGTTAGATACCAGGTGATTTATACGCACTTTTCTATTGTAAATTCTGGTAATCTTGGATTCTAAAATTTTTAAATCATAATTAGAATATAGGGATAAAAAAAGAGCTTTTTTTTTTTGAAAATATAATCGACAATAGGATGATTTGGAAAAAGATATATATCTTATTCTATGCCGACTAGATTTTTGGAAAAAGTAACTTTTTTTTACCTCCAAGTATCCATTATGACCTAAAAATTTTAAACCCAAGTTGTACAAGATTTATTTAGACGGGAAAAGTGCAAAGAGGTCTCCTGGGACTTAATGTGTTAGTTTATTTAATATATAGATTTCGATTTTGATATTATATACGTGGCTGACGATGAACGCTGGCATGGTACATGAAAGCGAAATAGAAGCGTTTAAATGTCCGGCAAGGCTAACCAAGGACAACTATACACGATTGGATGTTGCAGGTGGAATCGCGTCGCCGAGACACTACGGAGGAGTGAGTAAGGAACCTCTTCTTTCACCTAGTCATTCACACTCTACTTGCCCGGCAACACCTACCCATAATCAACACAACGCCACCAATACACAACACTTTACGAGTCAACAACATACCTCTATGTTATACCAACACCAACACACCAACGCCAACACTATCAACACGGCAGATATGCAGAACAATCAGTTCTGTTACGATCGGTCGTCAGTACCGCTCTATCCGTCTGGCGGGGAAGCGCAAGATGCCAGGTCACTGCCTTCCGCTAATAACGTCAATCACCAAATCGGTGAGCAGACATTAGACTATTTAATGTCATGTGACTATTCATCATTTTTTTTCTTCAATCGCAATATGCAATATTCACAACCACGAGAGTCACCTCCATCAAATTCGCTCGTATCTCTACCACGTTTCTCATTAAAAGATAAGTGTCGTCGATCATTCCTCCGCAAATGTAATTATCATCATTACCTTCATAATTATCCTTGCCAGTAGTAGTTTTAGTGGATGCAAAGCATGTATTGGGTGTGTGGAAACATGTAAATCTCTCTTTCTTTATCTTTTCCTTTTTCATTTTTTTTAATAGTTCATTCATCGAGATATTTACGATTATGTATGTATATTAGTCCATCTTTTCATTATTCGATAATACTTTTGCTTCAAAAATACTTTTTAATACTTTACAATATAGTGAAAAAGTTAATCTACTTCGTATATTGTTTGAGATAAGAAAAAGGAATACTTGAAATTCTATCGTCAAAGGTTAATGTTAGTAATTAATGTTAGTAATTGATTAATTCTGCTTTTTATATCAGATTTCTAAGGTTGGAAAAACTAAATTTAAATTTAATTTTACAAATGTAATTATATAATTTTTATATCTGTACAATTGTAGAATATCATGTAGTATTACAATATTTTGTATTGTAGAATGTATAATAGATTGTGTAAGTTATGTAATTTAATATTATTTAATATTTTTTTAAATAATATTAAATAGTTTTTCTAAATCTTTTCATAGTGTACATTTGTTAGATATTATTGTCAAAATCATACTTTATTTCTTGTTTGCGGGAATTATTTTTATAAGTGTAAGAACATATGTTAAATGTTGCATGACGCTTTTTTTAAACGTAATTGTAATTTCATTAAGTGTAATTTTTTTATTATTATAATGAATGTAAGTAAGCTGATAATAATTTATCATTTATGTCGCTATCTCGCAGACAAATTATTTATATCGATGTACACTGTGATATACGATTTCATTAGATTCGTAAGATTAAGAAGGCTGTAATTGCACATTTTGAATATAGAAAATTCTTTTGTTGTATTAAATTGATTCTTAGTATATTGTAGTATAATTTACAGTTACATTAAATTCAGTTCTTATTTTTAATCTTAGATCTTCTAATATTAGATCTTCTAATATTAGAAGAACTAACAAGGGAACACAACCAAGTGAATCCCTCTGATTTAAATGAACTTTTAGTATGTTGTTCTATGGACAAAAATAGGAATATTTTTACAAATTTTACAAATTTTTTTCTTCGACGATATTCAATCTGAAAGGAAAAAACCAATTTTTTTCAAAAAAAGGATCACTTAATGTGTGACTTAGCACGTATAAAAAAGTACGCGTCTTCTATTTTTGTTCATAGAATAACATACTAATATCTCATTTAAATCGGAGAGATTCACTTGGTTGTATTCTCTTGTAAGTTGTAAGTTAACGTTTTTGTGATTATTATAGAAATTTTTTGGAACTTTATGGAATGTTTCATTTTTTCTTTTCAGAATACGTGTACATGTCTTAAAATACAAAAAATTAAAACAAACTTCTGATTTTGAAATTATGTTATAAAAAGTCGAAAGAATATGCGACCGATGGAAATCGAAATGAATCGTCCATATTGACAAATTGCAGGGATGGAAAAGTTACTTTGTAAAAGCAATTAATTACAGTTTTTTTCTCTCAAAAAGTAATTAATTATTGTTACAAGTTATTGACTCTGAAAAGTAATTCGTTATAGTTACAGTTACTGAAAAAATAACTTTCAGTTATTTTTAAGTTACTTTAAAATTTTTTTTTTCAAAATTTTCAGCAAAACGAATAACATCGATTAGGGCTGCGTTAAAAAATGTTACCCATATATATATATATATATATATATATATATATATATATATATTATATATTATATATATATACGACTGCCTCCGGATATCGTTTTTCTCTTAAACAAGAATGATACATAGGGTCATGTAAGTACACAGCTTAGGATAATTAAAGAAAAAGACTTTGAAGAAAACTGAAGAAAAACAACCATTCAGTGATCAGGTGCATTTAGTACAACGTTCATTGAGCGCTCTTGCATTTGATTGACGTATTAGATCTAAAAATATAAACCAAACAGATACAAAAGTTTATTGAGCGCTTTAGTGAAATTTTTTTCTTCTGATTGGAATTAATCAAATGTTTCAAAGCATTTGTAGTACCAAGTGAATATATTATCGCACACTAAATTGACAAATAAGTTTGAAATATATAAAGTAACTATAAAAGTAATTATTAAATTACTAGTTACTTAAAAGATGTAATTAAAAGATGTAATTAAAAGATGTAATTAAATTAAGTTATAATTACAGATGAAAAAAAAAGTAACGAAGTTAAGTTACAATTACTAAAAAAAGTAACTCTAACTGTAACTTCGTTACAAATAACGAATTAACATAAATGAAAGTAACTTGGGATAGTATAAGTAACTTATAGGACAGCATGTATTTTTGTAAATAATGGTAATATTAGGTGTGGGAAAAAATTCGTGGCGTTTTTCCCGTTAGATGGCATTAAAAAAATCGCCACGAACTTTTCCTCACACCTAATATCTCTATCCACGAGTCTCTAAAGAAAATTTAAAATTTAAACTTTCTTTAATGACTCATGGATGGATTCCTTGTTTAAATTTAACAAAAATACATGCTGTCCTAAGTTACTTACACTGTCCCAAATCACTTACATTTGTGATACTTCCCATCCCTGACAAATGGTAATTCCATAATAATATAGAAGATTTTAACTGTCTAACTTTCTGTGTTTATGAGATCACTTTACTTGCATTTTTTTCTCTTGCTTTACCTTGTTTCTTGTTTGCAACTTGTACTCGCGTGATTTCAAGTTAGATAGTTTTAACGTAGAAAATAGCTTATTTAATTTAAAAAAAATTCATACGTCCCCTAAAAGAGATTTATTTATACTACCACATATATATTACTGCACACTATGTAAAATCCAAGCATCTGTATCATAGTTCACAAAATACATAATTTGTATCATTACCTGCACTATTTACGAATATGTGTTATGATTAGGACATTACGATATTATATGTAATTGTAAATCATGTTACGATAACGATGCCATTTGATCCATCTTGTCATTTTGTGTCAAAATTTTATATATGTGACATTTTGAGTTTTATAAGTATTGCTCACAGAAGAATTTATTGTTTACTTTATTTCTATATTTATTTATTTGTTTACTTTATTGTTTACTGTAATTCAAAAAAACAGAAAATTTTGAGAAACAAAATTTTATTATTCATGTTATTCCTTTTTAATTCCTTGATTGAATAAAATCATTGCGATTAACGGCATTAAAACGTTGAGTTAGCTTATTATGATTATTAGGAGAGTAACTCAACGTGAATATTGTTACTATATAAAAACTATGATACACAAAAAAAAACATAAGCAATAAGATGTGAGCAGTAAGCTAACCTTTTGAATTTGATACTCTTACATTGTTACTTTATGTCTCTACTTTGATTGATCGATTCGCTTACTTATGTCTTATTGTCTTACGTTTTTTTGTGTACCATAGCATTTAATTAACTTTATTTGTGCTATAACTGCAGACATCTTTGTGTTGATATTATCAAAGATGTCAACAGAATTGTACTATATTATATCATATTATAATTATATATCGCGATAGAAATTAAGAAATGTATAATCGAATTCCCTACAGCGAATTTGGTTGGCAATGCGCATTAGTGCAAATTAAAACTGTCACAAATCGACGTAAAGATGTGCGTTTATTATATGTATATTAAACCGCAAAATCTCTAGTACATTTCATTATGCTGTTTGGTATTAGTGAACTATTTAATCTTTCGATATTTGCATTACACTTTTACATTTAGATTAGATTAGTATGCAACGATTTTTATATGCACCAGTGCACACTAGTACGTCTAACCGAATTCGTTAATTTCAACTCATTGAGATCAAGCAAATTCTCTGCTCTTAACTTTCCCTTCTGTTCTTATATTCCAATATGCGTAGAATGAAAATGGACTTGTTCAGCGTAGCGAATCATTAAGTTGCTCTAACCAAAGCTAATTTAAGGAGATCCTAAAATCGTCTGTTTTACCGATTAAGTGCAATAATTTTCATAGAACGGTATTGCATATTACTTACATTTATAGATATTAATTTTATTATTTGGCAATTCTTCAAAATTATAGCACCAATATGTGCCTGTAACATGAATTTTATGTTGAGAACGAGAAAAAATTTTAAACTTAGGATCTTTTTTTATCATTTTTTGATCCCAAATAACGCTTAAAGCTGTTAAATCGAAACAACATTTACTTAATATAAAAATTCTGCAAACTGTACTTACAAAATTAAAACTTATAAACTAGTAGAAGAAACAACGTCGAGTTCTTGGAATTTACTTAAACATTTAATTCTATATGATATCGTTCTATCAAAATTTATGTGTATATGTGCGTGCGATATTGATATAATAATGCGTAAAGATGGAGAATGTATCGATGTGTCATTATCGGTAAAACAACGATGTTATTGTTTTCAGTTTAGGATTCCCTTTAAAGGTAAGATTACTGCTGCTATACAATCAGAGTTTCGACTGATTGACGTTGCAGCCACGTTCTATTCGTGTCTCCTAATCTCATTTGCCATTTTCATTTTATGTAGTGGTAAATGCGAAATAGTGGGAGAACATTATAAGAGAAATGTGTTAGTCTCGATATTGAAGATGGGGGAAGATCGAGATTAAAATAGTTCGACTGTACACATTTTCGTGGTACACAAAAATAGTTATCATGATTAAATAAAAATATCATAGCATAAGCTTGCATTAAAATTTTAAGAATATTACTAATAAGGTACTTTCAGGAAATGGAATATTTCATAAAAAATATTTTATAAAAAACAATATTCTGCTTCGCATAAGTGCGACAAAGCACTGAAAGTGGCAAATGTGACATCGGATTTATTATGTCTTAATCATTCTCTCATCTCTCGGGGAGAGAGGATCACACATCTTGTGTTCATCTATGTAATATAACATCACAATGTAAAAAGATAAATTCAGACACCGCTTATCTCTACGTGCTGTGGAAACATTTACTAACAATGAAGCCTCTTTCGTGTACAGTGCATCGAGCTTTCGTGATTAATATTTTTATATATTTTGCGCATTTTTTTTCTATCAACCCCATCAATCTGTCATTGTATGCACCACTTATTTTATAAAAAATTGAAATTTCGGTAATAAATAAATGGATAAAATAGCTAGGTCTTGTCGTGTACTTTCTCTTCAGAGACAGATCAATAACATTTTTTAAGTTCATTAATTATATAAAAGAATATAAAACTTTTTAATCTTTGATTTATCATATGAAGATATCTAAAAAATTTGAAAGTTTTAAGTAAGATTGGAATACGGAATTTTTGGCATCTTCTGTAGACTGTTTATTTTATGGCTTACGGTTTGGATATTTCTGATTACTTCTGTAAAGCCTTGTGTCCATGCTAGAAATCCAAGATTTTGAACAGAAAAAGAATTAACAAATCATTTGAACATTTTTTCACATAACCAATGATCAATTCTTTCTTGTGATTGATCAATTCTTTCTTTATCCAAAATTTCTTTATTCGAAATCTAAAGCTTTATACAGAAACAATTTCTAGACTCTTCTTTTAAAATTGTCTAATGTCTTTTACGTGTTTTTTCTCGGAAAGTTTCTTTTCAATGTCATTTTAAATCTGAGAATAAAAGGAATCCATACGATGTGTACTACTTGAGGAAGGATGATGATTTTCACATCTCTTTACTCTTTAAAAAGAATGTGAAAAGGTCACCATTCTGCTCCTTAAAATAGTACACTATTTTCACTATTTTGCAATAAAACTTACTAATAGAATCTCTCTTATATATCTAGAAGAGATATCTAGAAATTAATGAAAAATGTCACGATATTTAAACTCTTTATTTTTCTATTTAAAATTCTGAAGATTTAAAAATAGTATTTTCTATGAATAAGACGGAAACTATTAAGTCTAAAAGAAAAATAAATAGAAGAAAACTATAGAACGATGCAAAAATTATTTCTTTTCTATTTATTGGCTATAAAAATTTTTGAAGAATTTGAGAATTATTTCTTATTAGTGATTATTTTTTATTATATGTGTGACATAATTTACAAGCTGAGCATAATTATTCTTTATTGTTTGAATCCTTTAAATGATAAAGAATAGATGCACATACTTTTAAATTATCGTCATTTTCACTTTTTATATTTTTAAAATCTTGTGAAATATTGGAATTAATTATCAAAATATTTAGTATTGGTGATTAACGTAATAGAGAGAAAGTACATGTATGAAGCATTTTTTAATGTCTTATTGCAGAACAAACAGAATTATCGCTATTTTTAATCGAATTGGATTTATGCCAAGATACATTTTAATTTTTTATCAAAATATTGTTGCAGAATCTTTGTGTCACAAATGCAGTATTCTGCATTATACGGACATAAATTAAACCATACGTGCACGCACATGGTACACGAATAACGCACCAATTGGAAAAATAAAAATTGTGACATATAAAGGAAATACGGCACACATTGCGGGAACGTTTTTTTTCATAAAGATTATTCTTGTTATAGGTAACGCCAGCACCTCGGAATTTGTGCGGCAAGAATTAAGGGCAATTGTTGGCGCGCGAACGCAACAACAACAGCAGCAGCAGCAACAGAGAGTGCCCAACAATCTACAGAATAATCTTTCTGGTCAAGTTTCTCAGGACGATCTTGAAGCACTTGGTCTGACATTCGAGATGCCTTCTGCAGGTATGTGCACTGGGTTGTAGAATCTTCGTTTGCTGCTTTCCGAACTTCGAATTTCGAAATCACATAGAGATGGTTATTCAGTAAATGATTAGCTACAAATATGCAAAATTGGGATAAGGGATCTATCGCAACTGTTTGGAACCGTTCGAAACTATTCGGAACTATTCGGAACTGTTCGGAACGATTCGATTCTTTTTTTTTTTATTATAACAGGTCCCTTGTCAGTAAAATTATGTTTTCTTATAATATTAATTTTTTTCTCTACTTTTTTTAACGCAATGATAATTGTGCATTGCCCAGAACTGGAATGCAGAGTAATTGAATCAAATGAAGACTTTTACACAACACATATTTTACCGGTTTAGCACTTTTGATAGATCGGTTATGTAAGTTAATATATTAATATATTATATATACGGTATGTTTCCAAGTTACGCATGAAACGCATAATGTATTGTTTTATATTTCTTTATTATTTGATGAACAACAAGCATAAATGATACATCATGCGTTTCATGTATAATTAAGAACGCACCTATAGACATAATTTTATTACTATCTGTAAGTTACGTATTTATTGAAGATAAAGTAAGTGTAAGGTATACACAAAGTTATTTAATTTCAAAGTGCAAGATTTTGTGATATGCTTTCAGCATACACGAATCAAAATCGATCGTACGAAGATGATTTGATTTTAATAAGTTTAATTTTGTCTGCATTTCTATATAGAGAGGCATTGCTTTTCCTCCTTCGAATTTTCTCAGACTTTATTCATACAATCCCAATGTTAACTCCGATCCCCACATATTAATTTTTCATACGATGTTTCATGAGCGAGTACTGTGAAAAAGTATTACAAGCATTATAGTTTCCCCTCGTAGATCACGCACATTTTTCTAGATTCGTCATCGCACGCGATTACTGTTACAATTACACTGATTTACAATGCATCTCCTGAGGCCCCGTGTGTTTCTCCGTGAAATCTACATAAGAAATTTCAAATATACATAACGAAAACCCAAACTCTTCCAAGGTAGTTTCGAATGCAGAAAATGTTACGAGTAAAATTTTACTTTTTACATTATAATATTATAATATATTATAAAAAAAAAAAGAAAAAATATTGAATGTGAATTTCTCGTCGTGATTTGATTGGAGTGAACGTTAAGTTATTTGTATAATTTCTGAAATCTTTTACGAGAGAGACAAAAGTGAGTCCTCGGTCGATCGAGATTCGTATGAATCTATATCGATGTACAGGCTGAAGCACGCGCGATCGCTATGCGTAATCTCCCGCTTCTTGTAAGAAGAGGCATAATACTTTAGTTCTACAAAGATTGTGGTAACGCCTACTGTTACGATGTCCTAACTAGGTGAGGCTGTGGTTAGCGATGGCCCCGCCAAGATCTGGGGGAGCGCCGGAAGTGCCCCCTCGTCCTCCAGGGTAAGAACCCCATTCCGACAATATATAATTACTTTTACGTATTTTTTTAAATTTGATTTTGTTATGCTATGTCTTCCCTCTATACGCTTGGCTTCAGAACTGATTGTGCACGAAATATGTTTAATGATCTCTCTCTATTTGCGCACTGAGCGTAAAACTTGTATGGGGTTACTTACTTTTTTTAAATTTACATCGCTCTACAAATGCATGCGAAGTCGTCGTTCGACGATTATTGTCTCGGCATTGTCGTTACAGTACTCGCACGTGACGATAATTCTTTCGAATTTTCCGCAATAGCCGTATAGTTGGAGATTCAACTCTTGTGTATGCTAAAGTAGAAACGTGTCCTGAAAATTATAGTTGATTGAAGAAGACTTGAGAGAGATAGCATTTATTTGATGAATTTCTACTCTTTTAAATTAGGGATTGGCTTTATAGTTGTAGAATATTTTTATTCCTACTTCTTTTTCTTTTTACTACTATTTATTTCTATTTTATTTTTAGTTTAAAAAGGAAAAATAAAAATATGTCTTTACTTATTATTTTTATTTATACTTTTTATTTATACTTTTTATTTCTTATATTTTATTTCTTATATTTTTTACACATAGTAAGTATTATTATATATATTTTTTGTTTAATATACGAGTTAATGTTAAATATATTTAAAATATGTTACAAAAAATAAAATTATCAGAATTTAATTATTTTTATTTGTTTGATAATAGATCTTTGAAATTAAGAAATTAATCACGAAATTGTCTTAATCTATAAAATATAGTGAAGTTTATATCTTTATAAATTAAAATTTTACATATTTATTTATTTTACAGAGAGAAATGTCTTACAAAAATTTTTTTTACAAATAATAGAATATAAAATAATTAGTATCTAGCACCCCGAAAATATAATTAATATTTATATTTTGTTAACAAAACATTAAAAATTTATATATTTTTTCAATTAAGAAGTATGTATTGTAATGAATTAAATGATGAAGAAGACGTTTAAGTTTTACACTCAGTGTCAATGAGAAACGCTGTGTTTAATATTAAACAAGCTGATTTTGTTATCTTGCTAAATAGATTCTTGTTCGGACTTTATCGAGGTGCATTAGCTAAACATGGTTAATTGCCTCTATTGTCTGTATAATGTAGCGCGCATTTACGAGTTGCATATATTTTGTGCAAGAACTAATTATATTTCTTCGGCTGCATTAACTGCGAGTAACTTCTTTTAAATTTGTGTCATTCACGAATGACTGATACAACGCCAGCGTAAAATTATCTTTCGCTAATTCGTGATACTTTTTTATAAGATGAAAATAATTGATCGAACTCTAAATGTTAAAGAAATATGAAAATATCCAAACTTATAAAAATTATGCGGCATCATTAGATGGTATAGATGAAGTTCAGGATTTGATATATGGAATTGGATTTAAAGTTTTTAATTTTCTCAATATAAATTTTTTCACTGTACAAAATTTATTTTCCTCAAACTTTCGAATAGTAATATTATAATTTTGTAAAACATTAAAAATGGAAGAAAGTTGTGTATGTATGTAAGTATATGAGACAATTTTATTTTTTTTTTATTAATTAATTTTAAGTAGACTGTTTTAACAACACTCTGAAATTCTTTTGGGTATTAAAAAGAAAATAGGAAAAGTTATGTTATCTAATTAAGAATTTTAAGAATTGGAATATATAAAGAAATGAAATATCTATAAGTTAAATATTTAACTTACAGAATAATAAATATCACTATTAAAATAGTGCAATGAAATATTCATTTCGTATTAAATAATTTTGGAAACATAAAATATAACTTTGTTGATTAATTTTATTTTCATAGTATACAAAAATTTATTTTTATAATTAATGTTTTTTATTATTATTACTATTAAATAGAATTTTTTCAACTTAATTTATCCGAAAAAAATAAATAATTGAAAATGGAAAACAATTCTTTATATTCAAGGAATAAGTGGGATTTTTCCCCTGTGCACCGCGCATTTTCTTTTCGATATTTTTAAAGATTTCAGCGCAATGCGCTCATTCTCATATTGAGTGCCTATGTAGGGGATGTCAAAAGTATTTCCTTTCGTATCTACAGGGTGATGGTGTTGTAAGCTTCAGCTCATTCGGAGTAATCAGTAATCATACTACCATTTGTTGTATTGTATAACGTACGTCTAGTAATGCTTTTTCACAGTGAGCCAACTAGATATCTACGTGTAGTTCTTAATTTCTTTTTTTTCCGAAAACGATTATTCTTATTGCATGAGGAAATCCGCTAATGCTAAACAGGAGGGTTTAGAAAGACATTCTAAATTTAAATTTATATGATTTTCTAATGTATTTTCTTTCGAGCATATCATAGTTATCTGTAAGAAAACTCGACTGGAATGCGATTAATTCATTAATTTAGGATCAATTTGTTTTTAACAGGATGTGTCGTATATGTAATTTATCGCAATACTTGCTTATAAAATAAATTACAAAATGAATATTTTTTTGGCAGCGGTAGCTTCATGTCATTTATGTGTCAAATACTTGCGTTAATCACGTATCAAATAAAAAGAAAAAAAAACTTTATTTTAATCTGAATCATAATGTATTTAAAAATAATATCATTAATATATGAGTTGTAAATTTTTATTTTAAGTATTAATTAGAAATAATTAAACAAAAGTTAAAGAGTACAACAATTGTTACTGAATCTATTCTATAAAAGCGAGGAAGTTTTTGTGTTATGCTTCTGTCGATCGTGAAGTAAAAAATATTCAATTGGCAATTAAAGACGGAGTACATGTATTTCGTTTAAAAAGGTTTTACAGTAGCGATCATTGTTGTGCATTGAGATATTGGATGTGTAGTTGCTATGTGGCTTCAGATTTCTGTTCTTTAAGTTTATTAGGACGAATCATTGTTTGGACATAATTATTGAAAGGACTCACACATCTGAATGATAAAGATTTGAATTTCAAATGGGTGAATTCTTTCCATCTTACCAAATTCTGAACGATTATTCCATAAACATATATATGCGAATACTAAATATACGAGACACGGCTGTACCATTAATGCTCTGCTACTTGAAAATATTTTGATTAATATTCGAATCTACGATGGAAATATTGCAATAGATTGCCAATCATCAAATGATTTCAAACCGATTGTCGGAGAAATATTCACTGTAGAGACATTGTTCCTTGTTAAGCTCTTTGATCCTTTGTTTCATATATATTGGATTTGTAGACCTTAATTTCACGAATTCTTAAAATCTTAAATCTTTTGATGCAAATTCTTGATTTCTCGATTTTCAATTTTAATATTATAAACTCTTGGTTTTACGGATCTTTGGTTTAAAAGATTATTTTAAATAATTAGTTTTGCTGATTCTTATACGCACATATTCCTAAATTCACACATTTTTGATATCGGATTTAATGTCATAAATCCTTGATTACAAAAGCATCATTGTAAATCTATATAATTCCGCATAACATTATTGTAAATTCTCCGTTTTCTTAAATCTTAATTTCATAAATTTCCTATGTCGTAGATCTTTTCTCACGGATTCAATTTTATTAAACAATTTTTGGTCCCATAATACCTGATTACATTATTTTATCATTTAATTAAACTTATAATTTTTTTTTTAATACCACAGTCAAAGGTACTTCGATGCTAGAGATTTAATGCCAAAAAAACCATTTTTAATATTTTGTAATATTTGCAACTATTTTGTTATATATAAATACATACTCTTCGCGATCGGTTTCGAAATCTATATCAGAAATTTACGAAAGCAGTTCTAAGAACGCCTTTTGATTTCAGATTACTATGGAGGAGGCACGAGGTGATCCGAAATCATCATTGCTGCAGAAGCTACTGCAGTCCGAGTGACTGCAGGCCACTATCCCATCATGCAGTAAAGAGTTATATGTAATATATTTTTGAGTATGCAGAGAGCGGAACGGAGATATATAGGACGTATATAAAACGCGGAAGAGAGCAAGAGGATGAAAAAAAGGAGAGAAAATGTGTGAGAAAGTGTTATAAAATGCATATACACTTATACGTAATGGATACTATTGTATTATATGTAACGTCACACACGGAGTCAGTATTCATATACGTATCACCAAATACAATGCAAAACTAGCGCGCGGTGCTCTCTAGAATGTTGCCCGTCGATCAGTCGAGGAAAAAAGGACGAGCGAGAGCGCGAGAGAGAGAGAGAGAGAGAGATAGATAGATAGATAGATAGATAGATATAGAGAGAAAATGAGAGATAGAAAGATAGAGATAGGAAAAAAGAGAGATAGAAAGATAGACATAGAAAGAAAAAGAGAGATAGAAAAAGGAGGAAACGGCGGGACCTGTTCCCTTTCTTTTTTGCTTTTCGAACTTGAAGGACCAAAAGTTTTAGTTTTTGTTTGGCTGTGTCAAGATTTCCTGGCTGAGCATGCAATTCGCCAGGAGAATCGAGGTCGCGTCGTATCGCGGCACGGAGAGAATCGATTCGCGGCGTTCGTTCCCGTCGCTTTTTATGTTTTTTCCTTTTTTTGTTTTGTTTGTTGAGGAAAGAGTCTTTCTCTCAAGCTCTCGTCTCGGCTTTGGATGACCGAAGATTTATGTCGTATCGTATATTACGCTGTGACGATCACAAGCATACGATGAACCCACATCCGCATTTTACCTGTCGATACCTGTGTGTATGTGTATGTGTGTATGTATTAATGTTTGCGCGTGTGCGTGTGTATCGCGTTCTCCGTCAGTATTGTATTTGGTATATCACAAGAGCGGGAAAAAAAGGAGAGGAAACTATATATAGGTACCTCAAAAAAAGGTATACTTTACTATACCACTGGCTGTTGAACATAGATACTATTTATAGGATTTAATTCTATACACAGATGAAAAAAAGAAAGAAATAGAGCACTCTATTCACGTATTCTTCTTAATTTAACATCCTTTTTCGACTATTACATTTATGGATAATATATTTGTGATTGTAAGAATCTGCAACCAAAATGTGACAAAGAATACTTGTTGTTGTTAATATGATTATAACTATTATTATATTGTAATAACTATTAATTATTTTATTTTATTTTATTATTATATTATTAATATTATTATTATTATTATCATCGACATTATTATTATCACTATTACCAATATTCTTGTTGCAATTGCTATATTATTATAATAAGAATAATTATTATATTATTTTATTATTATATATATCAATATTGATATTATTGAACACTTGGAATATTCATATTTCTATTCAATAGTAAGAGTACCTTTATATAAATATAAATATAAATATATTGTATAAATGTATATGTATATATATGTATAGTGGGTTTATGTACGCGTTATATATAAATAATAGATGCGGACATTATTTATGTATAATCGATATATAAATTGACGTATATTTATATATCTATACATGCGAGATGGAGAAAGAAAGAAAAAAAGAGGGAAATCGATCTTCTATTTTGCATAGCTCGGTAATGATTCTCTTTTGGGTCTTAGATGCACACTAAATTACTTCTAAATGACATCTGTTGTTATATAAATGAGAAAAGAGGAAATCTAATTACACCTACACGTGTATATGCACACGATGCTATACGCGCGCGCGTGTGTGTGTGTATACGCGTGTACACATACATATGAAAGAAATCTCACGCAAGTGTCTTATTTTTCCAGGAAGTTCACCACTTATTAAAAGTTGGAAGAAATCGCTACTAGAGATTTTGAATGCGTGTGACGATAACTATGGGGTTTCGGTATGAGATGAGTATATAACGTCAGCGAGTTTTCTTTAGCATTGATGGAATTTTGTTTTAATTGTAAAATTAATGATTCGCATGAAAAAACCGTCTCTCTTTTCCATTTCGTTTTGACCGTGATTTACAAATGTGATTTTGATGGACGCGGACGTGGCAATTCTAGTGTTTATTTGGCGTGTATTATTATATTTATATTGTTATGCGTCCGTCTTGTATTTTTTTTAAATTTCGAAATTAGTTTTTTTTATCGAAGGGAAAAGGGATTCGCGTTTTATAAGTTTTTTTTTGAATTATTTAATGGAAATTAGTTCATATCGTTTTGTTTGAGCCATCGCGTGATGTACATAATGAAAAGCAACGGATTCGGATTTATTTGTTGCATGTTTTACCTAAAAAACTTATAAATATTTGTACGTTATTGTTGTTTCTTTTTATTTTCTATAATACGAAACACGAAATTTTTTATCCATAGCGCGAGAAAACAAGTATAACGACGACGGTGATGATAACGAGGATGATAATGAGATTGATGATAATGATAAGGATGGTTGATACTGTGATGACATTAATACTTGGCCAGCTCCTCTCCTGTTGCTTTTTCTTCCAATTGAAAGCAGTTACAAAGTTGTAATCTCCATAAAAAAAAAAGAAAAACACAACGTGAGGTACTCTGAATATGTACACGTACATACATAGACATGTACTTGCCTGTGAAAGCGGATACGTATATTACGCGTACGAGAGAGAAGAATGAAAGAGAGTGAGAAAGAGGGGGAGGGGGGAGAGAGAGCGAGAGAGAGAGAGAGAGAGAGAGAGAGAGAGAGATTAGTACGCACGTACATGTTTGTGTATGTCCGCGCGTGTGCATGCTTATGCCAGGGTGCGAGATGGAAACGTCGTGGCGTTTAGGCGTGCAGTGTGTATGCGTGTGTGCGTGTGGAGGCGTGCGTTGTTCGTAGGCACGCTCGTACGCGGGTGTGCGTAGCAAATTACGTCATATAGATAGATCATATGTGCTTTCTAATGATGAATAATTTTATAAATATAAATATAATATCGATCTCTCACCGTGTACGTTCATTTCGTACGACGAGCTTGTATGTGAACTTCGCGTGTCCTGGAAAAGGCCCGTTCGCCTTTTATTAAACTGTCAAATGATTTCAGTGTTCTTGCTTCATTTCAGTTGATTCTTTTAAGCGTTCCGCGAACACGTAAAATATCTCCCTCCTGGCATTCTCCCGTCTTCTCCTCATTTATACCGCTTCCAGTTTCTTCGCTCAAGAGCTTTGCGTGATATTATTTTTAGATGTAGTCTAAAACTAAGATATACTCTTATTTTTTATTCACCGAAAAAACAGCAATTGATTTTATTTAAATTAAAATTTAAGGTTTATTTATTTAAGGAAACAATATCTTTTATATCTTCCAAACAAATTTCTTTTTGCGTTTTTATTTTGTAGAGGATAACGAGAAATAAATTGTCATATAAAATACTACCGATGGAACAATGAAACTCAATCTTTTTTACTGCTCATTAAGTAGACAAAATTTTCAAGTTACACAACTATAATTTTGTTTGAATTGAAATTTATTTAAAGAAATGACAATATGTTTTATATCTTCCAAACAACTTCCTTTTGCGTTTTATTTTGTAAATGGTGACGAGAAATTGTAAAATATAAAATATAAAATGTAGATGAAACTCAATTTTTTTGCTGTTTTCAAACAGAAAAGAAGTTTGAACTAATTAACTTAATCATAGTGTTTTTTCATTTATTATTATTTATTCTTTTTTTTATATGAAATTTACAATTCGAGATAAATGGAAGGAAGATAACCAGAAAAAACGTCGATTAGCTTATACAAAATATCTTTATTCAATGCGAAATACATAGATAAAGTTACGATAGCAATATACATAACGTTAATTTAATTATCGTAGTGTGATATCTCCTGTAAATCGCATCGCGACGTTATTGGCAGTTTCACGATGCCGGATGCGATAGATTCTTTTTCTATTTGGCATAAGGCAGTTATATGGCAGCCGGCGGCGCTTTTTATCGTGCGCGCAGGAAGAGACGAGATGGCCGGGAGAATGGGTCGTAGACCTGCACAGGGTGGGAACGAATATAGCGATGAGTTTCCAAGAGCGATAGAAGGGTCCTGGATGAGGATTTTCAGATAAGCAGCAATCCAGGTCTTGATTCAACAGCAGCCACTTTGACAAGCAACTCTTCTTTCATGTTGAGACTTCCGGGGAAGAAATGTATTGATAAATCGAGAAATTTATCAAAGTTGCGTTTCATATCCAATACTTCAATTTCAATGGTCTGTGACTTAAAAAAGAATTTATTCATACAATTTCTTTTCCAAACAGCTTAAATAGATCTGAACTATCTGCATGTTGTTTACATAATCTCGAGTCTTTATTCTTGAACGTTCATCCGCGTTTTCTACTCGATGCAAGGTCTACGAACGAAGGCACTCAGCCGATATAACTTAACTAATAGAATAAAATAGTTTTTCTTTCTTCTTTATATACATAGGCTTGCTACACTCTTTGCACGTCATTGATGCCGCTGAATATATACGCGATTTATGCTGCGCCTACACGTTGTTTAAAGACTCTGCCGATTCCCAGTGCCTGCCGCGTACGCGACCTCTCCTGCGTTGGTGATAGGGTACACGTCTATTCGAATATCTTCCTCGAGGATGGGTAGCCCACGGTATCCTGGAAGACTCGTAGTCAGGCGGTAGATTGCGAGGTGGTGGTGCTGGTGGAGCAACGCCCCAATTATTGGGGGCTCGCTCGTTGTTGGACGTGAAAGGTTTTAAAACTTCGGCGACTCTTCGGCGGAGGCACACGGCGCAGCGACTTACTCGGGACGTATGATCGGCTTTGAGCGTCTGTTGCAACGGTTTACGGAACATTTCGTCGTCATGAATGGTCGCTAGCCAGTACGATGTCGCCGTAGCGAAATAATTACAACTACCAAGGCCACGACATTCAATAAATGGTCTGACACGGAATTCCTCTAAGCAGGATCCGGGCGAGACTAGAGACTGACCACCACCATCCGCACCTGCATCTCTGTGCTGTAATTTTATAATTATATAAACTTATTATATCAAACTAATTGATTGACAATACCTTCAATATTCATTTAACTATTATACATTTTTTATATTTATTGAATTCTTATCTATATTGAAATTAATATAATACAATCGATCTTACCATGAGGAAACTATATCCAACCCAGATTTCTTCCCAGCCACCCGGACACTCGGGTATTGCCATAGATTGACTATGAACGGCTATTACCCTAGTCGGTGCTTCGCACACTGAACATCTCGATATGTATCTACCAATTTCTGGAGCTGGTATTGGTGTCATCATCATCGGCATAGGCTCGGTTGTACTGAGCCAATAGCTGTAGTCATTGCGATTGGCATAATCACACACGTTGTTTAGATTGCAGAACAGGAAAGGCATAGTGGAAAACTTCCTGACGCAACTACCAGCAGCCCCTGAATTGTATTATACTTTATGTGTGTGTGTGTGATTTATCAATTGCATTATACTCTTATTAAAGATTCTTTTTAAATCATATATTCTTGTAATGTCAAAAGTTTTAATAATTGTTTAAAAATTTTTCTTCTTGCATTAAATTTCTTTCTAATACTAAATTGTCAAGAAAGTACTAAATCACCTTTTTATATACAAATTTATTCAAAAACAACAATTATTCCTCAAGATAAATTATATTAAAAAATTATTCGCAAATTATCAATTTGCTGTCGGATCATTAATTTAAATGAAATTAAGATTTTACTGCGGTTATATCTGTATACGATTTTGATCTTGCATCATTTGATTATGATTATATTTGTTTCTCTCAATGAAATATTTCTTGCGAGGATTCGAAACTATTGAGTTGAAGTAGCTTGTCATGAGTTCTTCGTATCTCGAATAATACTGGGAGCAAATTCAACAGTTAGTAGGATGATGATTGAACGTGATGGTCTTTATTATGAGGAAAAGATGTTGTTTTTGAATAAATTTGTATATAAAAATCAAAGGTTGATTCAGAATTTTTTTGATAACTTAATTAGTTAAATTAACATTTTATTATATTCTATAAAAATAATTATATTAAAAATATATTGTTTACCAAGATCTTGCGCGTAAGCTCGTCCATTACCCATGATGTGCAATAACGAAAATCCTTCCCAGATCTTTACGGTATTTCTTGGACAGATCGGTATCATTTCGGATTGTGAGTGACGAGCAAAGTAGAATCCTCTATCTCTTGGACCAATTCCATTTGGCGCAGGTAATCCAGGTGCACCGGGGAAACCTGCGAAAAAGTAATTGTTCCCTTATTTAATCTACACAGTTAAAACAATGCAAATTACATCAACATATTGCTTCAATTTGAAAATTAAATTATGTTAATATTTAATACGAAATATATAATATATTATCATACCTTGTTTTCCTTGTCGTCCTGTAGATCCGGGAGATCCTTGATATCCAGGAGGTCCATCTTTACCATCTGGTCCTTGCAGCCCAGGAATTCCAATCATTCCTGTCTCACCCTGTCGACCTGGCAGACCGTCCTTGCCAGGTTCACCTATCATTCCCTGTAGTCCAGGGAAACCTGTATATTTACCACATGCAATATTATACTTCCATTCAATAAAAATATGCATATACTACTAATTTTTCTATAAAATGAAATATATAACACCTGGTAATCCGGGTACTCCTATATCACCGGGCAATCCTCGTCTCGGGAACGGCGGGAAAGGATTTATGCCAGATTCTCCTTTTGATCCCTTTTATAAGCATATATTTAAAATAACTTATACGTTTTATTTTTGTTCTTCGATTTTATTCAATTATTTAAAATATTGTTATATTTGACAAATAAAAAAAATAATTAAATTTAAAAGAAATCTATATAAGAATATTTTTATTATTAAAAATAAAAGCGGAAAAAACTAACAAGTAAATCGATGGCTGTAATATCTAAATTGTGAAAAATATGAAAATATTCAAGACTCACCTTTGGTCCTTCAGGACCAAGTAGCCCAGGAAGACCAGTTTCACCGGTTTCTCCTCTTTCTCCTTTCTGTCCTGGCAAACCATCAATACCAGGTAAACCAGAATCACCTCTCATTCCTTTTGGTCCAGTTCGACCATCTAATCCTCGCCATCCAGGTTCTCCAGGTTGTCCTTTAGCGCTGTCTGCAGATATTCCCGGTTCTCCACGGAAACCTTTCGGTCCTGGTACTCCAGGGAAGCCTTGAAATCCTTCTAAACCTGGTGCACCCGGGAAACCGACGAATCCTTGCAGACCTGATCGAAACGTAAAATAATAAATATTAATTAATGTTAATATTTTTTAATTTTGTCCTGTTATTACTTAATTAACTTTGAAAAGAAGTCGAAAATGCGATAATGATTGTTACCTAGCTCTCCGACCATTCCTTTAGGACCATGAAAGCTGTGACCTATGTCACCAGAGATTCCCTTAGGTCCATTCGGACCATATTCACCAGGAGCTCCTTTTTGTCCTGCACGTCCTGGAATACCAGGCATACCATCAAGACCAGTGCGGCCAGGTTCACCTGGTTCAGCGAATTCACCGGGCAATCCTATGGTAAAACAAATAAGAAAATAATATTAAATGAGATGAAATATCAAGTTTGAAATATCTAGATTAAAATAAGAAAAATGTTTGTAGATTTTTATTAGCAAAATTACATTAGAATGTGAAGCATATGGCATTAATTTTCTTAACTTATGAACTTAAAAAGATTCATTATATATTCTAACTATTAATTTTGACAAAATTTTGAAACAAAGTAGCGTAATTATTTTTAACATATCAAATAGAGAGAAACTGAAAACTTTAAGTATTAAAAATAATTAAGTAAAAAAAATTAAAAAATTATATTATATACAATACAATTTCAATAAATTTATACAAGAGTAAAAGAGTAGGTTAGAATTAAACATTACTCATATTGATTGTTATATATTGTTATATATACCTGGAGCTCCGCGAAGTCCTTGATCACCCGGCAGACCAGGGAAACCAGGTAATCCTGGCAAACCGTCAGGACCTGGATATCCTCTGTCTCCAATTTGACCCTATAATGGAACATACAAATAAATAATTTTTCTCGAAGTGAAAAATTGAAATGTCCGACTAGATTGTTCATTTACCTTACGACCAGGTACGCCAATATATCCTGGTTCGCCTGGTTGTCCTTTCACACCAGAGAAACCATCGTGACCGCGATTACCAAAATCACCTTTCTCTGCGAACGCGTAAGATGGTAAACCAGGTTCACCTACATGACCTTTCGATCCAGGAGCACCCATAAGACCTGGGAATCCTCTCACACCTGGTTCACCCGGCATTCCTAACATAAAATGTATTGTAATTTATTAATAAAATACTGATACAACATTTTATTTTTTTCGATTATAAATATTAAACTAAAAATAAGCGTCGATTATAAAATACAAAATTAAAATATATAATTAAATTAATAAAGATAAATGAATGCTGCGATCATATTTACCTGGTCTACCCATTATACCTGGATCACCATCGAGGCCTGATTTTCCTTTTAAACCATCGAATCCAGGTGGTCCAATCGGGCCTCTTTCACCTTTCGCACCATATCTTCCAGGTATTCCGTGTGCACCTGATCTTCCTGGGAAGCCTTGCTCACCTTGTTCGCCTTTTAATCCATCAGGACCCATATCACCAATTTCTCCCTATAAAGATAAATATATTATATTAATATATTATATTAATTTGAATATAATATTTTGCAAACTTTTTTACTATATATATGGCAGAGTAAAAATAATATCTTGCCTTTTATATCTTAAAAGTGTTTTGTTTTAAAAAAATAGCTTTTTGATAAAAAGAAGATGGATTTACCTTTGGTCCTTCCCTACCATTGTATCCGTCGAATCCAGGTTCACCTTTCTGTCCTTGTAGACCATTGAAACCGTCAGTGGCTAATCCCGGTTCTCCCGGTAAACCCGGTCGTCCGTCGAATCCAGCCAGACCGGGCGGTCCAAGTTCCCCCATAAAACCATGTTCACCCGCGTCACCTTGAGGACCGCTGAAGGAGTTTTCGCCAGGGATTCCCGATAATCCTTCGAGACCAGCATCACCAGTGATACCTTTGAATCCAAGCGAACCTGGCACTCCTGGGAAACCAAGAACTCCGGCATCTCCTACCTCTCCTTTATAACCGGGTGCTCCGTCTATACCCTCGAAACCAGGCCAACCGCGAGGTCCTGGATCGCCGCTCTCACCAACATCACCCTTTTCTCCTGGAGCACCTGGTAGACCTTGTGCGCCATGCATTCCTTGATATCCTTGAGGTCCCATATCGCCATCGTCACCACGTCGTCCGATAAAACCAATTTCTCCTTTCAGACCTTTCATTCCATCAAAACCAGAAAGACCATCGGGGCCTGAAAATAAATATATTATGTTTTTTATTTTCAAGATTAAAGTGTAAACCAATACTATGACGCGAAGTTAGTTTATCCAAATCGATTCACTTTGCTACTAGAAATTTATCATTCTAATAGACATAGAATGATAAATTTCTACAGCAAAGTGAATCGAATTAAGAGATGAAATTCGATTTATCATTTAATTTTATTTGATAATTCATTTTATAGAATGGTTTAGTTTAGATTTTAAGTTTTTGATATAATACTTACCACGGATACCGACGTCTCCGATTCTTCCGGACATTCCAGGCATTCCAGGTTGACCCGGGAATCCACGGTCGCCTTGTATACTATCTCCACGTTGACCTTTGGCTCCCTAAATCCATCAAATTGATTGCTTTAATGTAAATATATCATTCAAGAAATATTTTATAAAAAAATAATCAATTTCATAGAGTTAATTTTTGAAACAATTTTCATAAAAATGAATAAGCATGTACTCACTTCAAGTCCAGACAATCCTTCGTAACCAGGTGCTCCCTTAGCACCCTTGATACCTTTCACACCATCTTCTCCCGTTCGGCCACGTAATCCTTGTGGACCAGCATCACCAAAATCACCTTTTGGACCGTACCATCCGCGTTCTCCAATTTCGCCATATGTTAAATTTGATCCTGGTTCTCCTCGTTCACCTTTATTGCCGATGCGACCCTATAATAAGCAATCGCATTCATTATTTCTCTTAAACGTATAAGAATTTAATAACTGACAATGAATAAAATTATATTTTATTGACGTATGTATATTTATTTTTTTATTGACGTATGTATATTTATTAAAAATGAAAATTATTCAGTTCAATTTACTTACCGGAAAACCTACTGGTCCCTGTAATCCAGGTGAACCTGATGTGCCTCGAAGCCCCTGATCTCCTGGCATTCCGGGATATCCTTTTAAACCTACAGGACCTTGAAGCGAAATTCCTGGAGAACCAGGCTCACCAGGCAATCCTAGTAGACCTTCATCGCCAGGACGTCCTTCGAAACCTTTGAAACCATTCTCGCCTACAAGAATACAGAAAATTCGTCTCATTTTTAAATATTCAATTCCTTTGTAATTAAAATGACAAATTGTATATAAATTATAGATTATAATATATATTATAATTTATGTATATATTATAAATATAATTATATAATTGTATAAATAAAAATAAATATTAATATAAATTAGTCTGTATAATTATATAATTTATGTTTAGAAAAAAATTTTTTAAACGAATCAGTGACCAATTATAAATAATTTAAATAATATTATTTTATATTTAGTTTAACTTTTTATTAGAAAGTTTATTAATATTTATATTTCAAAGAAATATAATTTTCAAAGATTTTTCTTTAATATTATATCTTAAGAAATCTTTAAATTTTACATACCAGGAGCTCCTCTATCACCTTTGTAGCCCTTGTCACCTTGACTATCTGCGATATATTCTGCAGACACACCAGGTTCTCCTTTATTACCCTTATCTCCTTGTATTCCTTTGATTCCTTCCTCTCCTGGATATCCCGGATCTCCGCGTAAGAATTCGATTGGTATCGAAGCATCTTCACCTTTTTCGCCAGGAATACCATCCCATCCTGGCAAACCATCTTTTCCCGGTAATCCAGGAGAACCATGTTCACCCTAAAATATTGTCAAATTAGAATAAATGAGAAAATAATAATTAATCAGCTGTGCGATTCAAAAATTTGATAATAAACTGAATAACTGAATTTTATAATATTAAAAATTAAATTATTAACCCTTATCCTATTAAGGTGAGGCGATTCCTGTTCATGCATTTTTTTTAGTCTTTCGGTAATTATAAATTATACTACATTTTATTAAAATTTTTTCCTAAATGAAGTGCCAATATTTATTTTAGAAAGTATGTTGGTGAATTTTTAGAATCATTAGAGATTTTTTGAATCATTCTGAATAGGTGAAAAAAATGGACAGAGTCTAATGTTCCCGTTAGTATGGATGAGGCACCAAATTGTATTTAGTAGGGTAAAGATTAATTAAATCATATTTTACAAAATATTTGACATATCTTTTTTTTCGCGGAGAAATAATTATGTTCATAAAAATAAAAGAAAAAATATACCTTATCTCCTTTAGGTCCCGGTACACCGGTGTCGCCAATAGGTCCTGGTTGTCCTCGTAGACCTCTGATTCCTTCGGGACCAGGTAAGCCTTTCTCACCGAAGTCACCCGGTGGACTTACAATAATCTCACCTGGTGGGAAGAATATCTTTCCTTGTTCTCCTTTGGGTCCTTGAACTCCCGCAATACCAGATCTTCCACTATCACCCTCAAGCCCCGCTGGTCCTGGCAGACCTCGCTTTCCTGGTACTCCCTTCAATCCTCGAGGACCAGGTAGTCCAGAGAATCCCGTAGTTCCAGGATATCCATCCAAACCAGATTCACCACGTTGTCCTTTCTCACCAGGTAAACCTTTACAATAATTAAAATAAAATAAATAATGATCTTAGTAATAAGTAATTATTATCTTAATTTTTTTTTCAAATATCTTTTTATATAAGTATTCTTTATAAGTTATTCTTTATAGTTAATTTTTACCTGGAGCACATATGCCACAGTCATCTCCTCGAATACCTTTGATACCCTTAGGGCCGGTAAAGCCAGGCCAGCCGTCAGGACCAGAAATACCAGGTGTTCCAGGTAGACCACGTTCTCCAGGTGGGCCACGAATTCTTATTCCTTTTCCAGGAAAACCTTTTTCTCCTGTTTAATAATTGTAATTATTTATGATTAAAAACTATTTACGAGTAAAATTATTAAATTGATACTAAGAGAATTAATAATAAAAAATATATAAAATACATTTCTTACAATTTTATTCAGTCTTTTAAATTTTAAATAATGTTCTTTATATATAATATATAAAAATTATATATATAACTTTATATATTATATATATTATATATTTGTTTATAAAGATTTCTAGTATTTTTTTGACTAATATAAATTTTAAATTTACCTGGAGGACCAGGATCACCGCGATCGCCAGGCGGACCTGATAATCCTGGAAGACCTGGATTGCCATCCGATCCCGGCGGTCCAGTTATCGTTACTCCCGGAAATCCTTTGGCACCCATAATTCCGGGTAAGCCGGATAATCCGGAAGATCCTTGAGGTCCCACAGGTCCTGATAAGCCTGGAATAATAATTTATATTAAATAGCCAATTATTATTCATGACATAGGCTATAAAATTATTGATTATTGATATAAAACAATAAATATAGAAAATAAATTACCGTCATCTCCTTGTTCTCCTTTTATAGACGAGCCTTTCGCTCCTACAAAACCAGGATTACCTGGAAGTCCTGGTGGTCCTGGCGGTCCTATGAAGCCGACCTTTCCTGGCAAACCCGGTGTTCCTGTTTCACCTGGTTCGCCTGGGGGACCTGAAAGAAACAAAAACTTTGGGTTACAAAATTGATTTGCAAAAAGTTTTTTCTAGATGAAAATGAGTATTAATCTTCAGTAATTTGTTGAAAGTATTATATGTAATATCATTTTTCATTTAAGAAAAAGATATAAAATAATTATACCTATTAATATAATTGACACGAATAAATATTAAATATCTTTAGAAAAGAGAATATTGAATGTCCACTGACCAAGATCTCCTTGGATCCCAATATTTCCCATGATTATTTCATCTAGTTCTGGGATGTATTGTCCGGGTTCTCCTTCAGCTCCTTGTCTACCAGGTGGACCACGATTTCCTTCTTCCCCTGGTTCTCCCTTTATTTAATAATTATTAATTATTTAATAATTATTAAATAATGCAATATATCTAACTTCATATATCTAATACTATCATACATAATTCTTTAAATATTTATTAATCAATTTGATGTTACTAAAAATATTACAATGCACATTGATAATTTTAAGTAATAATAACAATTAAGAACTAAATCGTCATGCATATAAAGTTGATATAAAAATCTTTTTTA
>Ga0157364_1000441_pt1 | contig 27834 bp, 20 predicted proteins | sample AttsexASBM2_FD_111476 | JGI IMG/M metagenome (GOLD analysis project Ga0157364, IMG submission 111476) | Fungus gardens microbial communities from leaf cutter ant in Ribeirão Preto, State of São Paulo, Brazil - Atta sexdens ASBM2 | ecosystem: Host-associated > Fungi > Mycelium > Unclassified ... | reverse complement strand
TTTTATTTTATTTTATTTTATTTTCTTTAACTTAAAGATAGGGTTTAATGTGATATTACATATAATTATCACAAATTGGTCATATATCATGATCATATGATTATGTATTACAAAAGAACAGAGAATATTCTGGAACAATAATATCATACCATATATCAATAGTATATAATATATATACTCTTTAGAGTAGGCTAGGTTTAGTGTAGCATGTACTAACAGCCTAGTATATATAAGTAGAATATATTATACTTAAGAACTCTATTAAGTTTTCTTGTATAAACTCTTATATAAGGTTCTTGTTATAACTTAAAAACCTCAGAGTTGGCCAGTAAGAGAAATCTTATATAGGATTATATAAGAGAACTCAATAGAGAGCTCAGTATAGAAACTGTCTATCTTATATATACTAGACTACTGGTTTGTACTATAGTATTATTAACCTTCTCTAAAGACTATGTATTATTCATAAGGTTAATATGTGTTAAATATATGGTAATGATATCACTTCTTTTGTTACAACTCAAAGACCTGAGAGTTAGTTAATAAGAAGAATCTTATATTGGGTTAACACAAGAAAACTTGATAGAGAACTCTATACAAAATTGTTGACCTTATATACTAATTACTTATAGTCTGTGCTTTGCTACTTTAGCCTACTCTAAATGACCATGTGTAAGCCTTAAGGCCAATATACATTAAATATATTGTTATAACATCATTATTTTAGAATCTTTCACTTTCTTCCATTATATCACATAAGTATGTAATGATATAATAGTGACAGTATCATAGTGTGACAGTTTGTGACATTAACTTGTGATATCATGCTAAACTCTAACTATAAGTTCAAAACTAGAAAATAAATTGAAAATAAAATAAAAATGAAAAATAAAATAAAACAAAGTTCACTTTTTGCAACTCTAATATCTTTCTGAACCTTCTACCATGTTCTATTCTAAAATGTGATTATATAACTATATGACTGTAACAGCATTATATATAACTATGACCTGTAATGTCATGCTAATACTAACTCTAAATACTGAAAATATAAAATAACAGAAATATAAAATATAAGATAAGAGAGAAGATAAAATAAACAAAGTCCATCATTCATGATTTTGATATTATTCTCCCTTCAAGGTTTCTTCTTTAGAGAAACTAACTTCTATTTTCACCAGTTCTTCTCTAACTTCTTTAGATATTCATTCTCAAATTTTCCATTGTTCTACTTATACAATATCTTTGTTATATACTTTTCTGGTAACTTGCCCCTTCTAAAATCCCTTTCTTCTACCTTATTTGCCTTTTCCTATCTTCTTACTTGTATTTTTAGCCTTTTCTCAAACTCTGCTACTACTTCTTTTGTATTTTCCAAATCTTTTTTCTTTTCCTATATTTAAAACTTTCTCAACTTCCTATTCCTCTACTAGTTTTACTTCTTCTATTTTCTGTCTCTTTACTAACTTTTTATATTGTACTATTTAACTAATGTTCACTACCAGATAAATTCTCATTGAAGTTAGTAGTTATGATCCGACTATATTAGTGGAAACTACTTTGTTAATAAGGTATAGACCAATATATTAATCTACCAATTTTCTAGCTGGCCATTCTTTAAACACTAAATCTTTTATACTCAATATCATCTTATCTCCTTTTTCTATACTTTCACTTCCTTTCTCCCTCTATTTACCTATTTGTTATGAACTTAAGACCTTAGAGTAGGTCAAAAGAAAGAACCTTGTATAGGAATTACACAAGAGAACTCAATAGAGAACTCTTTATAGGATAGTCTACCTTTTATACTAAAGGCATATAGTTTGTACTATGTACTCCTAGCCTACTCTAAACAGCTCTGTGTATACCTCAAGACCAATATGTATTGTATATATTATATGACATCATCCTTCTATTATTTTCTATGCCTTTCTTCTTGTGTTACATGACTAATCCTAACTCTAAGTTCTATAAATAGAAAAATACAAAAAAAATAAATTGAAAATAAAATAAAATAAAATAAGAAGGAAAATGAAAAAAAAACTAAGTCCATATTTTTTGTTCTTGATACTATTACTTTATCTCCTTTTGTACTTTTCTGAATGCTACCTCTACTTCTTTCTATACTTTTTTCATCCTTTCTACAAACTCCATTGCTTTTTCTATATTTTCTTTTCTTCTTATATCCACTCTCATTCTCTCTTCTGTAATTTGCTATAAATAAAGATACTTTAGTTAATAAATGAGTTTTATTGTTTACTGCAAACTCTGCTGTTGCCAGCCATTCTAGCCAATTCTTCTGTCTATGATAAATGAAAAACTGTAAATATTGCTCTAGTTCTTGATTCATTCCTTCTATCTAACCATTTGTTTGAGAATAGAATGCTGTTGACAACTTTGTCTCAATCTCCAACATCTTATTCAACTTCTTTGTTAATTCTGCTGCAAACTGCAGTCCCCTATCTGATACCACACTTTCTGGCAGTTTATACAACTTCCATATATTATTCCTAAATAACCTTATCAATTCTTCTATCATTGTTCTCTCTATTGTTGCCACAAAATATGTCATCTTGGACAATCTATTATAAACTACTAGAATTGCATCTTTTCCAGCCACTAATGGCAACTTTGTAATAAAATTCACCATCAGATATATCCATAGTTTTCCTAGTATCTTACTCAACTTCAACTTTTCTGCTGATACCTCTGTCCTGTTTTTCATTCTTTGACACATATTATATTCTTCTATATATTTCCCCATGTCTCTTATTACTTCTGACCATCAATAGTTTCTTGTCATCAACTCTGTCATCTTCCATCTTCCTCCATATCTAACTACTGGTATATTATAATATAGCTAGATTATCTCTACTCTCAACTTCTTATTCTTTGGTATATATATCTTTCTCTTCTTCAATACCAAATCCCCCTCTATCTATCATTTGTCTCCTTACAATATCTTAACTCCCATCTTCTTTATCTTCTCTACTATTCTAATTACTTCCTTATCTTTACTTTTTATTTTTTCTACTATTTCTGTTTCTAGTTCTTCTATTACTACTTCTACTAAAATATAAATCCATTTGTTTTTAACTAATATCTAATTATCATTATTGTTTTATACTTCTATTTTATAGTCCAGTCTTTTACTAAGTTAATCTATCCCTTCTTATTTTTGATTCCAGAACATGTTTTAAGGTAAAGTCAAATCTTGACAGATATAAGGCTTAGCAAGCTTGTCTTTTGTTTAAATTTTGCATCTTCATAAAATATTCCAAGCTTTTGTGATTTGTCCAGACTTCAAACTTGAATTCTGCACTCTTTAATAGATATCTCCAATTTTCCAATCCCTTATAACTGCCAATGTTTCCTTATTATGAATCTCATAGTTTTTCTGTCTTATTAAGAGATTTTAAGAGAAACACTACTAGTTTCTATTGCCCATCCTTACATTCTATAAATAAAACTCTCCCTATAGTATAATCTAACATATCTACTTCTATCCTCATTTTTTTGTCTAGATCTAGTGCTGCTAACACTGGTTATTTTATGAACCTCTTCTTTAGCTCTCAAAATACCTTTTCTTATCTTTTTGTCCAATATATTTTTTGATCTTTTTTGACTAGGTCATGTAATAGTTTGGCTATCACTATGAAGTCTTTGGGAAAGATATAGCATAGTGGAAAAGCCCCCTATCCATGTATATTATGCCTACCTCAAATCTACTTGAGATTATGGGTTCAATTCCTTAGTAGTCCTTTGTGTTGGGTAACTGCATAAAAAGGTTAGGATATTGATACTCCATACATAATTTCTCTTGTAGGCACAGACTGCCATCATGCCCTATATAATAAATTGTTGACTTAAAAAAAAAAAACTATAAAGTCTTTAATAAATTGCCAATAATAATTGGCAAGTCCTAAAAACTTCTGTATATTCTTGACCCTTTTTGGAATCAGCTAGTCCAACATTCTCTATATCTTTACTTTCTCCATCTTAATCCCTTCTAGTCCTATTACTACTTCCAAAAACTCTACTTCCCTAACCTTCTACTTATATTTTTTTGGTTTATATACAAGTCATTCTCTACCAATCTCTTCACTACTTCTTCTACTACTATGTTATGTTCTTCCTCTCATTCCATTCCTGTAATTACATCATTAATAAAGCTTGCCACTTTCCTAGTATTGATTACATTCTGAAAGATCTCATTTATCATAGTTTAGAATGTTACTAGTACGTTTGTAAGTCCAAAAAACATCACTGTTGGTTTAAATAACCCCTCCAGAGTTGTAAACACTGCCTTCCACCCATATCCCTTCTTGATCCATATATTATTATACCTCTAGCATAAGTCTGATTTAGTAAATACTTTCTTAATACCTATGTTTTTCACAATATCTGGAATAAGTGGCAAAGATTAATTGTTTTTAATAGTCTATTCATTTAAATAATGATAATCTTGTACCATATGCTTTTTTGTCCACATTTCTCACATATATTAGTCTTTCAATTTTCTTTAACTTAAATCCCTGCTTTCTTGCAAACTCAAAACTCGTGACCAGCTCTGTTGTACCACTATTCAACAATGTCTTTATAGTTACTCCTTCATACATATTTATTTTTTCTAGCCCAATTTTTACTATAACCTTTTTTAACATATTTCCATTGTTCAGATTGCAGCAGAATGTAATTTCCACTACTCTAGAGAGCATTGCAAATCTGTTGTAGCTACCAAAATCTAATAGAGAACTATTAGGTTCTCTTCCTTATTTAAATTGCAATTGTTTCCATTGCCTAAATTATCACCATACTTCATTTTTCTTCTCTATTCCACAACTCCTTGATTTTTGCAGTTCCTTGCTAAATGTCCAAAACTCCCACAACTGTAACAATTCCTCCTCCTATCTATATCCATAGTATATAGATCACATCTAGGTACAAATCCTGTCTATTGATTTAGATTTACTATGGTTGTGTTAGTTCTTTCTACTTCTTCTATTAGTACAAGCCTTGTTGGTACCCACTGTTAGAACTCCTACCTTTTGGGCCAAACTTGAGGCTGAGGCAATCATTGCCCTTGTGCTTCTGTATTATCTTACCTTAGTACTTGGGGTTCTATCTCTCTTTTTCCTTGTAATCTTTCTTTGTTCTTTTTACTCTTCCTCTAATTCCTATCCAAGTTACTTACTTGTTCATACCATTGATTAATGGAGCTTGGTTGGCATTCTGACTTCATGAGTCTTTGTTGGATGGTCCCATTTATCTCTCATTTGAATTCTTTGATTAGTGGCTTTCTCTTATATATACTTTCCCTGGCTGTCCTTCTAAACTCTTGAACAAATTCGTCTATTGCTTTTCCTCCCTGTTCTAGTCTTTTTAACTCTACTACTTTAGTTGCCTTTTATCTTCTCTTCTGAATTTTTTTCTTATCTCTGCTAGAAATTCCTCTGCTATCTTATATTCCAAATCTTCTGATTTCAAATCTTTTAATACATTTTATTTTCACATATCTGCTAATTCTTCCTGCACATAATATAAACTCTGAAACTTTTTCTGATGTTTTATCAAATACTTGTGGCTTTGTTACTTCTGTACTTACTCCTAAGTTGTGTTTGGATCCTGTTGCTTTTACTTCTTATGCTGCTAGCAGTACTTGGAGTTGTTCTTGTATTGCCACAAGTTGCTCTTATTACTACTAGATTATTTATTTATAGCTAATAAAACTATATTGAGTCATGTTGTATAATGGTAGTGATGATGGTGATAGTAATAATAGTAAAGTAGGTGGTAAGGATATATAGAGGGATAAAGTAGAACTAATTCTGGTTTCACTCTTGGTCTTATACTTGTTACTTGACTTAATCTCAGTAGTTGTTAGCAGGCTCTCTTCTTGTCTTGCCTTACATCATCTACTAACTACATTGACTACTGAATACTACTCTAATTAAAAGATAAACAATTTTATCTTAAGAAAAAATATTTTATACTAAACAGTATTTGAAGAACTACTGCCATTTCTCTGCATAAACTGGTCACAAGTAAACCAATAGTATAAGACTACTACATAAAATAAACAAATACTCTATTTAACACTACCCAGTTAAATAATGAGTAATATTTAGTTAATAGCCTGGGTCTAGTCACTAATGCCTATAACTGCCTATACTAAGCAGCTAGCTCTCCTTTATCTAGGATCTGGCTTTTATACCAAGGATGACTAACAGTCATGTTGACCATCAGTCAAGAATGATAAAAGAGTAGAAAAGAGAGAGCTTTGTGCTGGGAAATCTCAAAATAGAATTGAGTTCTAATATTATGACTTAAAGATCTTGGAGTTGGCCAGTAAGAGGAATCTTATATAAGAATATACAAGAAAACTTAATAGAGAGCTCATTATAAGAACTGTCTATCTTATATATGCTAGACTACTGGTCCATGATACAGTATTATTAATATTTCCTAAAGGCTATATGTTATTTATAAGATTAATATGTGTCAAACATATAGTAATAATGTTATTCCTTTCTAAACCTTCTACTATATTCTATTATAACATGTGATCATGTGACTGTGTGGCTGTGATAGCATTGTGTATGGCTATTTGTAACAATAACATATAATGTCATGCTAACTCTAATCTTAGATACCAAAAATAGAAAATAACAGAAAAATAAAATACAAAATGAGAGAAAAGATAAAATAAAACAAAGTCTATCATTTATAATTCCAACATTTTCTTATTTTAACCCAATATAAGGTCTTAAGTTCATAACAAAAGCTTTTAAATAGGTCTTAAGTTCTTAAAAACCCAATAATAGAATTTTTTCTATGAAAACACATTTTTCAGCATGATACTAGTATAAGAGCTAGTTGTGTTCTCTTGGGAAAAGTATTGAGGATAGCTAGTTTGAACATAAAGATATAAAAGACCAGATACACAGAATATATAAACTCTAGGAGACAGAGGATAAACAATAGAGTACCAGACTAAGAGATGATTTTATAAGGTCTGAGGTATTTTTCAGATAGCTTCTTTAAGAGTTGAGTAGTTCTAAAGAATTAAGTCTTAACAAAAACTTTATCACCTACTTTAAAATCAGATATGGGAAAATGTTATATATCAGTGGACTTCTGATAACACTATTGGGCTATGGTGATCTCAGCTTTGAGGATATTCTATAACTTATAGAAATCTATGGCAAAATTATAAGCTCAAAAGAAAGTAATATTGTGTTCAGAATATACAGAGATATTTGGATAGTATTTCTTATTAGTAAAGAATAGAGAGACACTGATAGTAGCATTAGAAGCATTGTTGTAAGAGAACTCCACAAGCAACAAGAACTTGGACTAGTTGTCTTGCTAGTAGTCACAATATATATGAAGATATTGCTTAAGTATCTGGTTTGTGTATTTAGTTTGTATATTATATTCAGGATGGTAACCTAAAGTAAAGTAAAGCTGTATATCCAGAGCAGTGTCCAAAAATGGAAAAAGTTAGACACAAACTCCAAACTTTTGTCAAAGATAATATGGAAAGAAATACCATGTTTTGAAAATATATAGAAAATAAACAGATATACTAGGTCTATGGATATTATGATGTCATGTATAGGAATAAAAATCACCTACTTAGTGAGCTAGTTAATAATGATAAGGATGGTATCAAACCTAAAGGATAGCAGAAGTTTCTCAATGAAATCTATAAAAATGAAATTTTATAGCTGTTTAAAAATAGAGAGTTACTTGAGAGATCTATAAGACTTGTGATGCTAAGGTTTGGATTGCATACAAGTAACATAAGACTTGTAGAACTATTGTACATCAGTATGGAGGCTGGGTCAGTATTACAATTGTAAGACCTTAGAGTAGATCAAACAAAAGAACCTTGTGTAGGGTTTATACAAGAGAACTTAATAGAGAACTCTATACAGATTGTCTACCTTATATACTATTTACCCATGGTCTGTGCTCTACTACTTTAGTCTACCCTAAATGACCATGTATATGTTTTAAGGTCAATATGTATTAAACATGTTATATGACATTATCCTTTCAGAACTTTCTATGTTTATCTATTGTAACCATGTGATTGTGTGATCATGAATATGACAGTGTTGTGACATGTGACATTTGTGACAGTTGTGACCAAACTATCATGCTAAACCCTAACTCTAAAGAAGATAAAATAAAAATAAAATATAGAAGAAAAATAAAAAGTTAAGTCTAACATTCTTAATTCTAACAGTTAGGATATTATAACTCAAAGACTATAGAATGAGTCAATAAAAAAAATCTTATATTAGGTGATACAAGAAAACTTAATAGAGAATTTTGTATAGGATTGTTTACCTTATATATCTAAAACTAATAGTCTGTGCTCTACTGCATTAGTCTACTCTAAATAACCATGTATATAATATGTTGTATAATGTTATTTTTCCAGAATCTTTTACCATCTTCTTTTGTGACATGTGATTGTGTAACAGTGTGACTATGACAGTATTGTGTAACTGTAACAGATTTGTGACTGTGATCTGTAATATCACACTAAACCCAAATCCTTAGATTCCAAAATAAAAATAAATAGAGTTCACCATCTTCAACTCTGATACAAAAATAACTACAGCAAACTAATTCTAGTGTTTTATTCTAACCAAAGTGGCCAGCAAAAATATGATCATGATTATAATTATATTAGAGAATACATATGTAGAAATTACCAGAGAATAGTATATAAATTCTGTCATCAAGAAGTAGAAAACTATCAGAGTACATAGGCTATTGGTTATCTGTAGGAGTGTGTATTTTAGTGGTAGGGTCACTAGAAAGCACTGTACAAATATCTCAGTACAGAGTGTTAAAATTAACAACTATAGCTGTATAGAGAAAAGAAAAGAAAAGGTCATAAGTTATTCTTGAGTAAAAATTGGTTTCAAGTTGTGAAAGTTCACTATGGTATAAGCAGAACTTGATAACAGGATTGAACTGTAAGAAATATTTAGACTACTATGCTTGTCTCTGGATCAATACTCTGGTAATAGAAAAATACTCAAGATTCTTATGATTCATAATAATGTCAATGGAGAATGCCAGATTGTTGTGACAACTACTGATATTCTTTGTTGATCTCAAGAAGTGGAAGACTTCTGATTTGTCATGTTTGATAACCAGGATGAATTGGTTGAATAAGAATAAAATAATGCTATAACTACAAAAAAGTTTTGCATTAGGGTTTTTGTAACTTTTTTCCTGAGAAACACAAAGGCCATTATCAACAAATGAAGAATTGAAACTGAAATAGGAGTTAACAGATTTTTAGTTCTTTTTTCAAATATATAGAAGATAAAGACAATATAAAGAACTGAAAGAATAGGAGAAAGTATGGATTTCTGTCCAACATCCACATTGGCTTTGAAGAATAGTGATGTGAAATGGTTTCATATATATTGAGTCTGTCTTTTAATTAAATAAATAGAGAAAAATTGGGAAATTTTGGAATCAAAACTAACTTTTTTCAGAATTATTGGAAGAATTTGATGATTTAAGAAAGAGAAGAATTGTGCAATACCACATACAAGAGTGCTTGCTTATATGAAAGCTTTTCATCCATCCTACTCATATGAGATGAGTTAAGTAAATACTAGCATTTGTTATCAATAATTTCTTGATACCTCCTATTTGATTTGGATGAATGAAGTTCAAAGTAATAGAATTAATTTGTAGTCTACTGCTTATTGCTTTCTTGATTATCTTTCCTAGGATATTAAGGAGAACAATAGAATAAAATGTCTTGGGGGTATCATACAATGGTTTGTTGAGCTTTAGAATAATAATTATTAATGGTAACTTCTTGAAATATTATAACTAATAGCTGAGATCAATACAAGAATTTGCTATATTGATAATATTAGTAATATATTTAGCATCACTCACTATCTCTTTAAGGTAGTTTTAAGAGAAATAATCTGGACCCAAAATAGATAAACTATTATATTTATTGATAGGATCAATAAATTCAGCTTTGAAGAATGGAGGTCATTCTATCTAGAAGTTGAAAATTAATAAGTCTATCTTAAGCTAAATTGTAGAATTAATAAAGTGCTTGTCATAAATTGTCTAGATTGTTATATGAAAGTCCATTAAACTTAATAGCTTCCATAGCTGATAATTTTCATTTCTTGACCCAATTTATGATATTTCATGGTCTCTTGTTATTTGATGCAATTTCTTGAATTCTGTTGTCAAAAAAGATTCTTTTAGCCATTCTTACTAACTTCTTATATTTAATTTAGTTCATTCTTCTTCTAGATATTTGATAAATAACCAGGTTCCTCTTGTACTTCTCATTTCACTATACTTTAGAATAAATACTTGTTCCAAAGATCTTCTACAATAGAAGCAAATTCTTAAGTTACACATTTAAATATATTACAACTAAGAATGTTAGTTGTATTAATACTACTTATCTTGTTTCTGAGTTTGTTGATGAATTCCTTTTCTTCTTTACTATTCTTAACAATGGTTTGTTTTCTATCTTGATGTTAGGCACAGTTTGCACATAAAGGTGAAAGTCTATAAAGTTGGCTTGAACATGTACAGAGTGTAGATATTCCATACAATAAGCTCAGTAATGTGGACTTGTCAGAATAATCTTGGCCTCAACTTATATGTAACTTATATGTTATGCCTTCTATAAGCTATATAGTCATAATTTCAGAGGATGGCCTTGTAAGGAGTTATAAAGAGAGGAGTAAAGTACGTTGCTATTAATACTAGAGATTTAGCATCAACTTTAGTTGATTATCAGACTAGTAAATTATACTATAACTACTAGTCTTATATATAAGTACATACTATAAGAGATACTTAGAGTTTCAATGGTATAGCTTCTATTGCTCCAAGCAGAGGTTTTAGTATTAAGACACTAACAGGAGACTGATAGGAGTATGACTCTGCCATGGAAGACTGAGTTAAATAGGAATATCACTGTTATAGAAAATGAAACCCCCAGATCATTGTATTACTGCTGTGAGGGTGTGTTATAAGAAAAGTAGCCACTGTGAAAGGCAGGCTTGTAAATTAGATGTTGATAAGACAGTATCTCCATAGGAATATATTTTTTAGATAGGTAGACTTGGCATATGACACTTGAATAACTTCTTCAATGATGATGGATACTAATGAAAGAGCATGATCAGAGGGGCTATGAAAATCAGGTGAGATGTAATAATTGTTAAATTCCTCTGCTTCTATTTATAGGAATAAAAATTCTATAATTGAATTTGAATTTTAAGAGTTGTTTATATATTGAATAGGCACTAAATTGATAGGTATTGATAATTTTAGATGAAAACTATTAGCTACCTCTCAAATTGTATCTACAAGTGTTGAGTAATGAGAATATAATAGATCCCAGTCATTATCTCTGATATTAAAGTCTTTTATCATAATTTAGTATATTATTCAAATTTACCTTAGTATTTTTTAAATACTTTAAGATAGTTTGTTGATTATCTGAATATCTTTTCTTAGTGAAAAACATAACTTAATAAACTTAATGTTGATATAGATAATAGCTCTTGGATAATTATTATCAGCTAGTGATGATCTTGTAAACATAATCCACAAAGAATAGTGAGAAGCTTCTATAATATCTTCTCTTTCTTCAAATATAGAGCTTAGAATACTATAGATAATCATTTAAGAAGGTTTTTTTTCAAGTCAACAATTTATTATATAGAATATAATAGTAGTAGATAGTAGCTACTTCATAATTACTCACATAGAAACTAACTACATGAAAGAAGAAAAAAGGAAAGAGAAACAGACAAAAGATAAATAACTAATAGTTGAGCAGAAAAGACTGCTTGATTATATATTGCCTTCATAAAATAAGAAAGCATTCAGGTTGAACTCAAGAAAAGCCACCAAGTGACTAAGTATGTCTCTTAATGGATTCTAATATTTGTCAAACCTTTTACAATTATAGAGAATATAGCATCTGGTTTCAATTGGATAATATTTATACAAATAGCTAAAGTCTTCTCTTAGGAAAAATCTTAGGCAATATTCTCTTATTGGAGTGTGATTTGTAATAGCTCAAGTGGCTCTTGCACACAACAAATTTGAATATCCAAAGTATTTGATCCATAGACCTTCTTTGATATATGAGGGTTTGACATTGTGGAGATTATTATCTAGTAGATTAAGAAAGTGGTTACCCTTGAAATCAGATGCTTGAAAAGTTATCTACTAGCTTTTCATGATGTTGTCACATTCTTCTTTCTTATCAAAGTCTTATAATGTTTTGGATGGAGATATAGGGATAAGATTGAATTTCTTTGTGTCATTATCAACTAATATATGGAGAAACTATTTAGCATCACTAGAACAGTTCCAAATTTTGATAATGTTGAAGAAATGTTTATTAAAGAATGACCTAAGATCCTTCAATATGGTAATAAACTACTGTTGATATAGATGAATAGCAGGATCAAAGATATAATATGCTAAATAAATAGAGTCAGTGATAACAATAATATAAGAAGCATCTATAATTTGAATTGCTTGATTAATTCCATATTTGATAGCAAATAATTTGACTTCAGTTGTACTGACATTGATAGTATGGTAAAATGTCTTCTTGATGGGGCTAGAGTGAGAATGAATATGAGTAATAAAAGTGGCTACATTGTTTTTGATACTGGCATCAGAAATAACAATAATAGTATTAGCACTTAATGATATATTAAGAACAATATTATTGAGTTTGCAAAGATAAGCAGCTTTTCTTTCTTTGTCTTTGTGGTTTGCTTTATAAAAGAAAAAATAACTAGAGAAAATGTTAATTTATCTAGAGCTAAGAGAAAATTTGTTATTTAAGAAATTGAATAAAGAAAAGATTCCATTAGAATAATTATTAGTGTCTATTACAGAACTCTTGATTTTTAGTCATTGCTTGAAAGTTATGTTTTCCAAGGAAAAGCAATGAGGGTAAGAGTTGTTGGCATGTCTGCTTTCAAAGAGAATTTTGATAGCATAATTGGATAGAAGAGTAAATGTTCTAAGTTGGTGTCTTCTGCTAAGTTTTTGGAGATGTAAATGAATTGGAATTAAGCCTGTGATGGCCTCAATCCCTAAAGTTAGAGAGATATAAAAAGTACCTAAGATCTACAAAGTAGCACTGTGTTGTATTTTTCTAAGCTCTTTGAGAGAAAATGAAAGCAGTGCTTTATTGAAGTGCTACAAAGAGAAACTGTAAAGTATAATAAAGAGTATACATGTTTTATAGAGAAGATATTTTTGATAAGGGAGAAAACCTCAAGTGAAGTTTCCTAGTATTTTCATATATTTGACTATTAATAAAGCATTGTTAGAGTAGAACTTGATATGTTGTTAAAATAATAGTTTTCTATTGAAGATAAATCCAAGATATCTCCAGATGTCTTTAAAGCTGAGAACAGAACCTTCAAAATGGCTGAAATCCAGCAGAAGTAGATTGAAGAGTCTATGCAATCTGGAAAAGTAAAAGACTTCAGATTTCCCATATTCTATAATGAGACCAAATTGCTTGAGTAAGGAACAAATGATATTATAGCTATAGAAAAGATAAGAGTTCATTTTTTCCAAATATTTATCTTGAAAAATGAAAAGTTCATCATTTACAAATGAAAGAAATAAGACTGTGATTTTTAGATCTTTTACTCTTTTTTCAAAGATATGAAAAATAGGGGAAAGATAAAGAGCAGAGAGGATCAGATAGAGCATGGAGCATTGATCTATACCTACATCTGAACAGGAAAATAGAGAAGTAAAACTGTTCTATAAGTATTATGTTTTCCTACCAATTAAATAATTTTTTTTTTAAGTCAACAATTTATTACACAGGGCGCGATGACAGTCCATGCCTACAGGAGAAATTATGTATGGAGTATCAATACCCTAACCTTTTTATATAGTTACCCAACACAAAGGACTACTAAGGAATTAAACTCATAACCTCAAGTAGGTTTGAGATAGGCATAATATATATGGACAGAGATCTCTTCCACTATGCCATCTCTCCCCTTACCAATTAAATAATTAGAAAAGAAAGAAGAAATTTCAAAATCAAAATCTACTTTATTCAAGATAATTAGTAAGAGCTGATAGTTAAGTGGGAGAAAAAATTGGACAATGTCAAATACCAAAGTGCTTGTTTAAAGATTCTTAATCTATTCTGAGTAAATAAAATAGGTGAGAAAGATACCTGTATCCATAGTTAGGCATTGTTTGAGTCCTCTGGGTTGATTTGGGTAGACAAAGTTGTTGGAGATCAAATGAAATTGAAGACATTTACCAATGACTTTTTTAATAAGTTTTTCTAAAGTATTCAGGAGAACAATGGAATAAAACATTTTAGAGAAATTATATGATGTTTTATTAGGCTTGGTAATGATGATGAAGAATGACTTTTTGAAATGAGATAGCCAGTGACTAGTATTGATACATGTGTTGGCAATATTAATATTATTGAGGTATTTTTTGTCTTTGATAACAACTTTGAGATGTTTCTAGGAAATTTGATCTAGTCTAGAAATAGATGAATTGTTGTATTTAATAATAGTACTTTTGAATTTTTTCTTGAAAAAATGCACCCAAATTAATGTTGTTTTGATAGGATTTCATCTAGAATACTAGAGTTTATATGTCAATTCTAAGCTGAATTGAATATCTGATGTAATACTTGGCAGAGATTGTTGATTTTGATACAGGGTTGACTATTGAATTAAAGAGCTTCAATTGTTAGTAATTTATGCCTTTTGATCCAGTTCATAAGGTCCCAAGGTCTTTGATTTTTTGAAGTGATTTTTTGTATTTTGTCATTAAAAAACAATCTTTTGGTCTTTTTGGCAAGTTCTTTGAAGGATTTCCAGTCATCAATCAATTTCAGAGGCCTGTAGTTCCTAAGCTTAGTTTGATATTCATCATTTCACCAATCTTTGGACCATTTGGTAATTTTAACACATCACAAATACTTATACTAGATGGTTTCTGATATTTTTGCATATTCCTGAACAATAAGTTCCAAAGAGTCCTTGTCAAGAATTTTTATCATATCTATGTTTCTTATAGCTTTGATAAGATTGGAAATGAAATTCTCTTCTTTTTCACTATTCTTGATAATAGTACAATATTGAATGAATTCTTTAGTAATAGAGATATCAATAGTTAGTAGAGTATGATCTAATGGGTAGCAGAGCTCTAAAAGGATACTGTAGTTGTCAATTTCAATAGAGTTTGGTTGAAGGAAGAAAAGATCAATAACCAAGTTTGTATCATTAGCATTGTTGAAGTATCAAGTGAAAATCTGTTGGATAGGGCATGAGAGTTTAAGATCAAATAAGTCTGCAATATTGAGTAGAGTATCACTATGAATTGAATGAAAGAGATAAGAAGAATCTCAGTTACTATCCCTAATGTTAAAGTCACTAGCCATAATTAAAAAATTATGAAGATTAGCTTTAGTATCCTTGAGATACTTCAAAGTTGATTAATAATTGACATTGATCATAAATAAAATGTCACAAATAAAAGACAGTTAATATATTTGTAGTTAAAAATATCTTTTCTTAAAGAGCAGTGCATATGAGAAAGTCTTATATTGATGTATAAGATTACTCTTAGGTGGTTGTTGTCAGTTAAATGCCTAGAAAAGATAAGCTAGTTAGAATGATTTGAAGTGCCTACTACTCTATCTTCTTCTTTGCTTAAAGAACTCAGAATAGTGCAAATGAAAGACTATGGGGGTTTCTGAATGAAAAGAATGTCAAAATCTTTGTTAGTTTCTAAGATGGTATCAGTAAGAAATCTATTCTTTTGAACATTCTGTGAAAAAAGTTTGAGATTTTTTACAATCATATTTTGTTACTACTGATAGCTGAGTGAGTTAATTTGTTCCTGTTGTCATAGAGTTCTTGATATTTCTTGGAATACCACTCCTTATTGAAGTGGTATCTCTAAAATAGACAAGTGTTGGAATTGGCCTGATGATTGTCTTTGCAATTTAAGCATTTGAAGCTATGGAGACATATTTTATCCTGTTTTGTTTCAAGTTAAGAGGAATCAGTTTTGAAATTAGTTTTACAACACCAAGCAAAGTGTCTATAATGTTTGATTTTATATGGTCCATTATATTTGACACACCTCAAACTTTATGCATAGCACACAAAAGTAGTATGACCCCTTTTCCAGCAGTTTTTGCATTAGAGAATACCTATGTTCATATTTGCCCCTCATATAGTAGCAATGAAATTGCCTATGTTAAAATATCTGTTGATGAGATATTTGGCTTTACTACCACTTTGGACATCCCATATATCTATTTAGGTGATGCTTTGATAACTCAAAGCTTAAAAGCAAGAAGCACATTATTGAATATATATATATTCTTGATAATAAACTCAACAATACTAAAGTTAATTGGTGTGTTATTATTTTTCATTAAGTAGGAAATACTTATAATTTTCAAATAGAATTTTGACTGTGGAAGATAAGGAGTCATTGTATTATTCAATTTTACATTGTCAACATTTTTGGTATAGTTTTTAATGGTACAGTGGTTAGATGGCAATGTAACCTTATTGGTAGTTATAATGAGCTTTTAATGATTAGTACAAGTAAAATCAGCTATAACATCAGACCTGATATTCTTGAGACCTCTATTTATATTAGCAATATGTACATTAGAAGATATTATGAATTTTGAAGTATTATCATTATCTATAGGAATAATGACTTATCTCCTAGATAATCTCTTTATTATTATGTTGATATAAGGCTTTTCTTTCCTCAGTTTATTAATGATTTTTTGAATGTTTTTGATTTTTTTCACTAAGAGATTTGGAAAGTTTTCTTTGATTTTTGAACTTTATTGATGTTAGGTAAGGATACTTGAACATATGACTTTCTTTCTTTGTTACCATTGTCTTGTACAGGTTTCATACCTTTCTTCTGATGAAACTTAGACTTTTCCAATTTATTTTTGGTAGATTTAGATAGAACAGATAGCAGGAAATATGAAATTTCTACTGGTTTGGAAACTTATTCTTTATTTTCCTTTTCTTGTTGGGAACATGAAGAGTCCTATTTACAGAGAATTGAGTAGTGACATATCATCTAAGAAACTTATTCTAATTATTCATTTTCAATCTGTTCCATTCCCCTTCATAAATAGAAGAGATAAATATCTATACTACTTAATCAAAGTCTGAGATAGCTAGAACATCAGTCTCAGTATTATCCTATAATTTGTTAGTCTTAATATATCCAGTGATACAATAAAGAGAAATTTCCATATTCTTGAGATTAATTCCAAGGGTTTTATTAATTCTGAAAATATAAAGTAGATGATGTTATCCATCCTAAGAATAGGAAGTAATAAGTTGATTAGCTCTATATAGAATAGAGAAAGATTTGAAACCCTGTAGGGGGCATATGTTCACACTGTAGTTGTCTACACTTTTCTTATATAAAACATGTGAAGTATTTGGGTTATAATCTGGTTAAGAGCAGAATTATCTCTTATATTGGGACTTTTGTATAACAATTGGAAGTCCTGAGGAGAGTCTATATGGTTGGCCCAAGTAAGATCATTGTTCTGTTATTCCATTCTGTCATTATATAGAACAGATGATGCAGTAGAATAGGTTAATAGTTCCCTAGAACTATAAGTACTTGAAAAATTGGATCTTCTTCTAAGAATATCCATGTTAACATCCTTAGAAATCACATTTGAATCCATTGGGTTATAAGTAGTGAAGTTGTAGTCTGAAGAAATTTTATTCACTAATTTTCTTTTAGGTACTACTATACAAGATGGTAATATGAGAGAAAAAAGTGACATTGTTATCTAAGGAGGTTCTTAAATGAATAAAATATCAAAATTTTTATTATTTTATAAAATCATAATCATATTAGTAAGAAGTTTGTTTTTTTAAACATTCTGAGAAAAAAGTTTTAAGAATTTTATATTTATTGTTTTATACTATTCACAGATAAAATAATCAAGTTAGCTTTGATTTCTCTGAGCTCTTAAGACTTCTTCATATGTTACTTCTAGTTAAATCTGTGTTTTTAGAAAGGATAGTTATTGCTATCTACTTGATGATTGCTTTTGTAATTAAATGAGTGAGTACAAGGTTCCCTCTTTTTTATTTCAAGTCTAAGAGGATTTGTTTTAAAGTTGGTCTTAATACACTATGCTATTTTCCTGTAATGTTTGAGTTTATGTGGACTGTTACATTTCTGGCATTTAGAACTATGTAAACAGTAAGCAAACATGGTATGCCCCCACTTCTAACAATTCTTATATTAAGAAACACTAGGGTTTATGTTAGTTTCTTTTATAGTTACAATATAACAACCTATATTGAAATATTTGTTAATAAGATCCTTAGCTTTCATACTATTGTGAAAATCTTAAATATCAACCTATATAATAGCTATATCTAATTTAGAAGATACTTTGATAATATGCAGTTGAGATGCTAAAACAATATTATTGAAAATGTAAGTACTCTTGAATTATTATCTCTATTACATCCAAAGTAATAGGTAAATCTATGTTTTCCAGTAAGTAGAAAACTTCTAGGATTTTGAGACACAACTTAGATTGAGGAAGTTGGGAGCTTGTGATATCATTTAAGTTGATATTGTTCAACTCTTTTATATACTTCTCAACTATGCTCAAATCTGAAGAAGTTTAGCTACTTTGTTAGTGGTAATAATAACTCCTTTATTGTCAGAGCAAATAAAATCAGCAGAAACATTAGATTTCACCCCTTTTAGAAGTCTATTAATATTTGATATATGTTTGTTAGCTTGTGAAATGACTATCTTGGAATTGTTTGTATTCATGAGTATGATTATCTGTTTCCTAGAGGAATCTTTGGTAGTTATGTTGAATTTTGGTTTATATTTTAACCCTTTGTTGTTAGTAATGTTATGGATTTCAATAATCTTGTTGAAAAACAATTTGGAAAAAGTATCCTTAATTTTAATGATTTTTTTAATATTATATTTAGAGATCTGTATATATAAGTAGTTGTTTGAATTAGAAGCTTGAGCATATGATCAGTTGTTTGAATTCAATGATTCATTTTTCTTGAAATATTTGAATTTAGCCAAGACACTTTTGCTAGGCTTAGAAGAGATGAAAGGGGAAATTCTTGAGATGTTGGCCTATTTACTATTTGTAGACTTCAAGGTTAGTATAGGTTTTGTGGATTTTCTATTAAATTGGGATGAAACATATTACCTAAAAGACATATCATATTATTAGCTATTAACTTGTTCTATTTAGATTTGTATATAACAGGTATAAATTCTCAGGCTACAAACCTAAATTCTGCAATCTGAGAAATGTTCTTAGCTATTCTGTTACCTAATAGATGCTGTTTAATAAATGTAGCCATTCTAAAAAAGAAACATGTGATCTTCATACAATATTCATTAACATCAAACAGAAAGATTGGACAAAAATTACCATCTCACAGTTGTAGGTCCACTAGTTGGTTAGTCTAATATAAAATGACCAAATATTCCAGGCTTTAAGAAGACAACATATCATTAGTCTCAGTTCTATGAAATATATATATATGTTTGCTTGTAAGCTTAATAGGTGTAGTTTCCAAAGGTATAGTTTCCAATAGTACATAAAATAGAGATAGATCTTGTATTTCCCCAATCTTGACTTATTCTGCCTACATCAAGTTTTCAAACTAAGCTTATAAGTATTCCGTATATTATATTCTATCAATGAAGTAGCAGAATTAACAGATATTTCTTTTGAACTATTAACTTAAAGAAGAGGATTGTTCTCTGGGTAAGTCAATTTCAATATCTATTAAATGTTGTTTGAAATAATAAAGTCAGTTATTCTAAGGTTTAAAAGTAAAAGAATTCAATATATTCACTAATTCTCTTTTAGATACTACTATACAAGATAGTGGTAAGAAAGAAAGAAAGAAATAATGATAACTGTTACATCATACTCCTAGCTAGGTTCAAAAAAAGAAACTAACTAAAAAATAAAATAAAAATCCAAAATAAAATAGAAAATTCAAAAATGCCTAAGTCCTATTTTTGCAATTCTGATATTAGATGTAAAAATAGTTTCTTTTCCCATTTGGAATATCTAACAAGAGTCATAGGGTTTGTGTAGGATAAGTAAACAAATACATCTAATAGATCACTATCCTTGAGAGTATATTCCTTTATCTTGAGTATAGTAAACTTATCTACTAGTAGTTAGAACATACAAATTGCTAAACAATAGTGTTATTGATACTATCTGTGTCTACAGGCTTCAACTGTTAACTAATCTTAATATCCTTTAATATATATAAATTATCTATCAGTTCTTTCTAGTACTCAATGGTTAGTTGTTATAAGTTTAGTCTCACCAGACACTTGTGGGTTATATAGTTTAGATCTTCACAATAGTAACATTCTTTAACTAATGTGAGGCAGAGTTTCTAAGTTAAGTTAATATTTATAAAGACACTTGAAGAGAATACTAGTAGTAGCTGGTATGAGGACACTAATAAGATAGGATATGACTGTCAAGAAATAGAGATAACTAAAAAACTCTACAAAGTTTGAGGAATAAGTGGAGAAATAAAAGTAATCCATTGAGTCAATTATAAAAAAGACTGTTTGCTTGTCTAGCTGGATTTATTTTACATGTAGCTTTAAACCATGTGAGAGAATCTCTATTTTCTAGTCTTCTCACTGACAAGATCATGATCTAGTTCTAGATCACTATACAGAGTTCTTAGTAGAATTGAACAACTATTGTATAGAGATCAGTATAGCTAGCTTTTAAGATTTAGAACTTATCCAAGTAGTCCTTTATAATATAGCTCTCTTAGTAATATATTGTCTTCCCTAACTTTTTAATAGTTTTGTGTTAAAATTGAAGATAATAGACTCTGTTTATGTTATCTTTTTTTCTTATTTTTATTTTTATTTTCATTTATTTTGAATCTAGAATTAGAGTTTAATATGATATTACATATAAATGTTGTAAGAGAATCTAACACTAACACTAAACACCACTATCAAATTATACAGTGTTCACTTACTCAAACTCTACTGCTTTCCACTACTAATAATAGAGTTTGCCCACAACTGATATCAACACCTGCTAAGCCTTGACTGCATCTCCTCACTACCTCTATGACCATCTCCCTATGCCCCTAGTCACCATCAGATGAGTTCTACCAGCTTTGAACATTATTTTAGATGCTTCTATCATTCTATCATTCTAGCTTGAATCTACATTATCAATCTAAACTTGGACCACTATTGTTTTGTATAATTAGAATGAATAAGCTTGAGTATTTAGAGTAGCTGCTGTCTCTAGGAAATCTCATTCTGTTCTCTTAGGTTTCTTGAAGCAAACTTCATAAAACTTCATAAACTTTTGTCAGTTACCCTAACAAATATCATATAATTATGTAATATATAAAACAACATAGGAGATTTTAGAATAATAACATTATGTTAACCTCATATATAATATATAATCTTTAGAGTAGGTTTGATATAGTTGTATACAGACTACTAGTCTAGTGTATATAGGTAGATATATTATATTAAGAACTCCATGAAGTTCTCCTGTATAAACTCTATACAAAGTTTCTCTTTTGCTCTAATTTCTGAGCTTAAGTTATCATACTTTGGTAGTAGCATTGACTAAAAAGAAATACTTATAGAAGAGTTACTTAAACTTTAGCCACATGATAATAAGGAAAGTGCCAGTGGTAGATTCTTGATGAGAGATACTTTCAGACTACTGATAGGCTCAATTATTCTTGAAAAATGAAAGAGCCCAAAAAACCTAGTCTATAGATAGCTAAATGTATAAAGAACAAAAGCTTAAAAAGGCTTGTTCCTCTTATCAATTACTACCAAAGTCCAGTATAGATAAAACATAGGGTCAAGAGTGGTAATAGGAGTTTTCAGATGCTGAGGTGTTAGTAGAGGATGAAAGTCTTAAAGTTGATAGTGAATAAAGTACATTTATGAGTACAAAAGTAAGGTTGTATACTAATATATATAGATCTTAGTTTACAAAACTCATAAGAATATTGGTATTATGTTCTGAGACACACTGGTGCTCAACTACTTCTCATAGATGGTGCTAGATAAGCTTTAGAACTTCATCAGTGTTGATAAAAGTTATAGAGTAGTTGCTAAAAGTAGGCAACAGTCAAGAAGCAAGAAATAATAAGGAAGGTTAAGATATAAGAATAGAAGATCCTAGATTACCAGACTAGCTAATATTTCAAGGTTCTAGGGAAAATATTCTGTTCTACTGTTAGAATAATATAAGGAGACCTACTTTTGTATAGTGTTCAAGTATTCAAACTCTACTGAACTCTGCAGTCTTTTTGTTCTCTATCAGTCAGCACTCCTCTATCCTATCACAGTCCAAATTCTGAGCTATGTCTATCTTCAATATAGTCATTTGGCCTATTTATATTAAGACTCCACTAGTGATTTAGTCTTTTATAATAAACTTATTTATATCAAAAAACTCTACAGTCATTTGGCTTTATTTGCATCAAACTCTATGGTTTTTTATACTCATTTTTATTATCTATCTATCTCCCTCAAACTCTGCAAAATACTTAGACTTTTATATAGAGTTTTCTCCTATCCAACTAGAACTCCTTTCAGTATTTTACTAAAATATCTGCTTAGAGATCTACTTAAGTACTCCTTTAGTTTACTTATATATTTAAGGCTGGTAGTTACTCTGTAATAGCTAACCTGATAATCAACAAAAGTTGATATCAAACTCCAGTATCAATAGCAACACACTTCATTTCCTTCTTATAACTCCTAATTCCTCCTTTCAAGTTCTTCCTCTGAAATTGTAACCTTACAGCTCATAGAAGGCATAACATATAAGTTGATGCAAAGGTTATTTTTGAAAGTTTGTATTCCTGTTAAACTTTGATAGGTTTTTATACTAGTTCAACTCCATACATTTTCTTTGAACTTTTGTCTCTTAAGTGTAAACTATACTTAACATATCCCCACCAAACTCCATAGTATTCCTCAAGCCAATACTACTGCTCTCTATAGTTAATTCTTACTTAATACTGCTCAATGTCTAGATACTGCCTTACTCTAATTGTTACTGAGAGCTCCTTTTTTCTCAGTAAATTATTTAGATACTGACTATCTAGTTGTTATCATTACTTAGTTATATTAGCATTATTCTGTTAGATTGGAATGTATTCCAGTAGTATTTAGAATAGTTGTCATTCTCAGAAGTCTTTACTCTGTTTTCTTAGGACTTTCTAAAGATAAGTACTACTTGTACTTAATATGCTTAGGACTTCCTGGAGATTGTGAAAGTCTGCAAAATACTGTGGACTCTACTAATTGCCATAATAGGCAACTGGACAAAATTTACAGGATTATATAGAGTTTATGATCTCTAAAAAATCACAAGTTATATTGTTCACAATTACTAGGTATACAATTTATCTCTAGGAAATCCCAAGAGAATAGAATGAAGTTTCCTAGAGGTAATAGCTACTCTAAATACTCAAGAGTCCATAAAACAAATGGGCTTTTAATTAGATATCAGCTATAGTATAATAAAGCCAAGTTCTAATATAAAAACCTCAAGAAACCTTAAATATTGCAGAATGGTAGAAGCTCATTAAAAAATAGCAGAAGAAAGTGGGTCATTACAATTATAAGGATGTAAGTAGAGTTCTATTAGAGTTTGTAGTAGGATTGAAACTCAAAACTTAAGAGAAGAAAGATATAAGATTGATAACAGATATTGGTAGTATTTCTAATTTGATTTTTGATAAAGAGACCTGTCACTTTACAGTTAAGCTCCAAAATGGTCCAAAAACCTGTTTAAAGAAAAAGCTAATATCAGAATTTTCTTTATTACTACTTAGCTAGAGTTCAAGAATCTATTATATGCTTATCTTTTTCTCATTAATGCTGAAGCTGAAACTATTAATAAACTCAAAGAGTTGATTTACCATCAAGAAGATTATATAATAAAAAACCACCTAGACAAATTTCAGACTCTGATCGTAAAGGTTAGATATACAAATCTCTATATTATAGTCATCAAGCTCAGATATAGACTTTGAGATGCCATCTAAAATGAAATTCCCATCTCTGCTAGTAAGACATTCTAAGAATATAAACTTTTTTACATAGTTCAAAGCTACAAAATATATTGATTAAGTTTACAAGACCAATGAAGTCTTGTAGTCAAACTAGCAAGTGATCCAATTTCTTAACACAAATATTTATGCATCACTTAACTAAGGTCTCTTCCCCATGTAAATATATTGCCTATAACTTCCTACTATCTTGTCATACTAACATCAACTAATACTAGTACTTTTTTAGATATTTCTATCGTTGTGAATACTATGAAAAAACCTATTTTGTGCTATTTTAAAATTATTACAAATACAAAGATTCAAACTATGTAGTCTATAAATGTCTAATGAGATTATATGTTAGATAATATATATATTCTAGCTGCTCATAAATAAGTTCACTGTATTATTACTAGAATAATTCAATGTGTCATATATCAAAGTCCAATCCTAAGTATTAATATCTTCTATGGCAGACTTACTCTTACTCTCAAATCTACAAGTAACTCATCTTTGAAACTATACAAGTACTCAGTCTTTCATAGTTGAGTTTACTTTTATTCCAAACTCTATACTCTGTCAGTGTCATACTGTGAATTATCCCAATCAAATATCTACCATACTTAAAGCTAAATATAAACACTAACCTCACTCAATATAAAGAACTGCTGAACTATATAGTAATACCACTACTTGAGTTTTTAAGTATCTTAAACTTTTTCTGTAATATTTCAGAACTAGTAGATAATTTGTAATCTTTAGTCTGATAATAAATTAGAGTTTCCATCAATTTTAACACTAAACTCTAGTGTTAACAGCAACACACTTATTTCTATCAGCACTTGCTATTTTGAACCCTGTTTTTCACTATCTGAAGCTACAACCAAGCAACAAGTATATAGTGCAGTATATAAGCTGAAGTTGAAATTGCTCTCAAATTTTGTAACCTCACTTTCTTAGATAAGTTTATATGCTTAAACTCTATATAACCCCACATATTTTTGCAAACTATACATAACAGTATTATCAAACCCACAAATCTACTGTCACATCTATGCAATTTTGTTTGCTTCTTATATTTTTAATTCTATTTTATAGTCTTCTCCAATAGCATTTTCTTAATATAATTTTTTGACCTATTCTTGGTCTAATCCTATCTCACTTCTTGAAACACCTTTCAACTCTACTCTTCATCTAAGCAAATATCTTGTAAAATTATTTCTACCAAATGTTTTATATCACTTAAGATATTAATAGAAACATTATTCTCTTCAATTGCTAATATATACTATTTAGAGTATGTAAACAACTTCTTCTATTCCAGGTTCTAGTATTGTTTCCACCAATAATAATTCCAATTCAGATAATGCTTCTAGACCTTCTTAGTCTCATAATTCTTAATAATCTTCTTCAAGCTTTCACTCAAGATACTAGTAGGGCTAACAGACCAACAATTAACTGGATAATATTCTGAGTCATATTGCTAGCAATTATCATATCCTGTTCTGACCACATCTGTTCCAACTCACAGAGAACCTCCTCTTTCTCATCTGCACTTTCCAACCTCTTCTGGTGTAAATTATATACCTCCAGTTTATCTTAGATGTTCTTGCTAGGCTATTGTTAATTTTATGAACTCTATCCTTTAATATCTGAGAATCACCAGTATCTAGAATAACTTGATTAACAGTTTATATTTTAGCCAGCTATCCTAGATATGCTAACTAGTATATAATCTAGTAATTATACTATATCAGCTTATTCTAAAAATTAACTAAAACTAATACCCACTGGTTCTCTACCCACTAACTGATAAACTATAAGAAGAACACAAGATATAGTAAATATAAGTCAAAGATAAAATGAATCTCAATACATATTCAAGTTATGATAGATATGAGATGAACACCTGTAGAGTATGAGATAGTAATTTTAACACACCAAGTCTATTGTTCACAAGTCTAATATTAGTAACACTAATAGAGGTTAGCAGAAAAGAAAGTATAACAGGAACTATACAAAACTAGCTCTTAACTGTGCACTAAAGAATTCAACAAGGATGATATCAGTATTAGAAATCTGTAGAAGAGATAGGAACATAAATATATAAAACAGTTAAAAAGGCTCTTATGGATACAAAAAAATATAGTTAGGAAGGATATTAAAAGAAATATATGAATAACATCTGCTTGTGAATACTTTTCCTAGCTAATACACTTGAAAAACCTAATAAATAGATTACAAAGCTTCTTAAGAGCCTACAATAACACTATTCATTCCAGATAATATACTCTAAATGCACTCCTCAAGTTGAATTTTACAACTGATAATACTAACTGATACTTATCTTTTCAGTGTTTTTCAGACTACTAGACTCTTTAACACTAATCTAAAAGTGAAAATTAGTACTATTAGCACTTACTTGGGAAATAACAATTAGACTACTCACAAGTAGGAGTTTTCAGATAAAGATTATCTCTCTGTCTTCCTCTACTCTTGGCTTATATATTAGTCTAAAAATACAAAGAATGAAAATAAGGAATAGAGACTGAAATAATAAGAAAGACATCTAATGTCTTGGAAGTATATAGTCTTCTCTCCATTGACAACCCAAAATTAGCCTAATATTCTTTCTCTGCTTATAAGTGCCAATTTTTTTCTTTTCCAGTATTTCTACTAATCATTTCTACTTATAACTCACTTTCTAGCCTATTATTCCTTTGATCTCTTATTCCTTTCTATTAGATTTAAAGAAATTAAACTCTATTTATTTTTATTTATTTTCTCATTTCTATTTTATTTTCTTATTTTGGACTTAGGATTAGAATTTAGCATAGTATTACACATCAAGTTATATAGATCACTGTCACATGATCATATGATATATAAAAAGATGAAGAAGATTTTAGAAGAATAATATTATCCTATATATCAATAGTATGTAATATACATAGTCTTTAGAATAGGCTAGAACTTGGGCATAGACTATTAGTCTAGTATATATAAGGTAGATATATTATACTAGAACTTCTATTGAGCTCTCTTGTGTTAATACTAATACAAGATTTCTTTCTTGACTTAACTTTAAGTCTTGAATTGTAATACTTTCATTGTTATACTAGAAAATGTTTTTTATAAAGGCATATACTCTCATATAGGTTTCAAGTGTGTAAAATCTTTTTGATAGCAAGAAGACCTTATATTTTTATATAATGCTTTAAGCTCTCTTATATGAATACCTACTTAAGAGATGGTATGGTAGCTATTAATTAAACTAAATCTTCAGAAATAAAAAATGCTACTGTGCTCACAAAAGACTAGCTGCAAAGTACAAGGACTTGTGAGAACACTTTGTATAGTTATAAATGTTCAAACAGTTAGATAAGATAGGATAGGAACATATTGTATTAGATGCTAATAAAGTCTAGATTAACTTCACAAGTAAGAACAACTACAGAAATAGTAAAAGAAGAATGGAAGAAACACTCATAAGCAAAAAGCAATCATTGGATTAATGTTATGTTGTAAATAAAGAGATTTGTAAGATCTTAGAAAGCTTTCTTATAGTTTTAATCTTTATTTTCTAGTTCTATTCTCTATATTATTAGACTAATATATAAGCTATAACTTTCAG